>TBL_comb47_HYPODRAFT_10000091_pt1 | contig 110826 bp, 98 predicted proteins | sample TroBogypolimnion_40_FD_10682 | JGI IMG/M metagenome (IMG submission 10682) | reverse complement strand
CGGGGTCGCCTTTTAGTTTCAGCTATGCCTCACTGCAACTTCGTTGTCTTTGGTATTTGGCTGCAAAAGAAAACGCAGTTTGGGCGCATCATTGAAAAGAAACATAGACGCAGCCAAAGTAACCAGCTGCCGGGCTGCCACCGGCAATAGTAAAATTGATTTTGAACGCCCACTATAAATCTCATAGAGCGGATTAGTTAGGTAACTATATGAATAATAAAATTTCTTTAGCGGTTCAATATGTCAGTCAAGTTGACTCACTGCCGACCCGCGCGCAGTGGCGGCGTTGGATTCAGGCCGCCTTCGAATGCGATGTGATGATGACGTTGCGCATCGTGGATGAAGAAGAAGGCCGTGAGTTGAACAAGGCGTATCGCGGACGCGATTACGCGACCAATGTGCTGACCTTTGTCTATGATGATACTGAGCCGCTATCCGGCGATGTGGTGATCTGCGCGCCGGTAGTGGCGAGGGAAGCTGCTGAACAGGGCAAGGATTTGCTCGCGCATTACGCGCACTTGGCGATCCATGCGGCCCTGCATCTGCAAGGCTACGATCATGAAATCGACGAGGAAGCCTGCGAGATGGAAGCATTAGAAACAGCGTTAATGTTAAAATTGCGCTATCCTGATCCCTATCTAGAAACTTAATACCTGCCAAATGGACGTGCCCCCGAGTAATAAACCCACCCTCTTAGAACGATTATCCGCGCTGATGTCGCGCGAACCGGAGGACAGGGAGCAGTTGGTCAAGCTGCTGCACGGTGCTTACGAGAACAGCCTGCTCGATGCAGATGCCTTGTCGATGATGGAAGGCGTGTTGCAGGTGTCCGAGCGTCAGGTGCGTGAAATCATGATTCCGCGCGCGCAGATGGATGTGATCGACATCAGTCAGCCGCCGGAAGAGTTTATTCCTTTCGTGATCGAGGCGGCGCACTCGCGTTTCCCCGTGGTTGAAGGAGACAAGGACAATATCATCGGGATTTTGCTGGCGAAGGATTTGCTGCGGTATTACGCCGGCGAAGAATTTGTTGTGCGCGATATGTTGCGCCCGGTGGTGTTTGTGCCCGAGGCCAAACGGCTGAATGTTCTGCTGCGCGAGTTTCGCGGCAATCGCAATCACATCGCGCTGGTGGTGGATGAATATGGCGGCGTGTCGGGTATGGTGACGATAGAGGATGTGCTGGAGCAGATCGTTGGTGATATTGATGACGAGTACGATTTCGATACAGATGAGGATAACATCATCGATGATGGCGCTGGGCACTACCGCGTCAAGGCTGAAACCGAGATTGCTGACTTCAACGCCGCACTGGGCACCGATTTCAGCGATGAGGATTACGATACGCTGGGAGGATTAGTGCTTAAAGCCGTTGGACAACTGCCAAAATGCGGCGATCGCCTGAAGTTGGGCACGCTCAGTTTAACTGTGTTGCGTGCCGATAGTCGCAGGCTGCACACCTTGCTGGTGGAACGTGCGAAAACGGATCAGTGTCCGGACAAACAATCCAAATAAATCGCCGGGTCAGGTTGGGTGCGGTTACGCTGTGCCTGCCAGATCATCTCGCCTAAACACTCCATCATGCGGTGCTGGGCATCGTGTTCCGATTCAAACTGACGGGTCAGACGCACGAAATGTGCGCGGATTCCCGCCGGCTGATCGATGGAAATCTGTTCTTCGATCGTCAGATGCATCATCAGGTGCAAAAACGGATTGGGCTCGCCCTGCTCGGGCAGGAATTCCCGTTCCAGATAACGTTCGGGATCTTCGAACATCGCAAAATATTCCGGATGTTTTTCGATTAACTGGGCGGTCAAATCTTCCAGCGGTGTCAGCAACGATTTCTCGCGGCGTTTGCGCCAGGTTTCAAACAGGAAGTTACGTGCTTCATCGCGGCTAGGGTTGAAAAACATTTATATAACCTTTTGTTTGTATTCGCATAAATCAAATATAAGGCATTCTGCACATTTGGGTGTGCGCGCGCGGCAGATATAACGGCCATGCAAAATCATCCAGTGATGCGCATCGAGCATGAATTCTTTGGGTATCACCTTGAGCAACTTTTTTTCCACTTCCAGCACGTTTTTTCCGGGGGCTAAACCGATGCGGTTGCTGATACGGAAAATATGGGTATCCACGGCCATGGTAGGTTGACCGAATGCGGTGTTGAGAACCACGTTAGCCGTCTTGCGTCCCACGCCGGGTAAGGCTTCCAGCGCCTCGCGCGTCTGAGGAACTGCGCCGTCATGTTGTTCGACCAGAATCCGGCAAGTCTGTATCACGTGCTTCGCCTTGGTCTTGTACAGGCCGATGCGCTGGATATATTCAGTTAGCCGGGCTTCGCCCAAGTCCAGTATCGCTTCAGGCGTGTTCGCGACAGGATACAGATGTCGTGTGGCAGCATTGACGCTAATATCGGTCGCCTGTGCCGAGAGCATCACGGATATCAGTAGCTCGAATGGCGTACGGTATTCCAGTTCAGTCTTGGGGTGCGGATTGGCCGTTCTCATGCGGGAAAAAATCTCGTGTCGTTTGCTGGTGTTCATAAACTCACGTGTTCCTCATTGATGCAGCCCACTGGATTTTGCGTAAAAAAACCCATAAATATTATATATTTATGGGTTTTTTATCTTTTTGATACGTTGTTCTGGCGGAAGCGGTGAGATTCGAACTCACGAAGGACTCTCATCCTCGCTAGTTTTCAAGACTAGTGCCTTCAACCACTCGGCCACACTTCCTTGTTCTAATCACCGGCTGTTGCCAGTTGTTCGAAGCCGCGCATTTTCCACTATGCGGTGCGACCTGTCCACAATTTTTAGCAAAATAATTAAAAAATATTAGTCGCGCACGCAATCTGCCCAATTATTAGGCGTTTCGAACAGGCGAATTTGTTCCAGACGCAGGTGATTGCCGTAGTTGTCCTGATAAGCTGGATTGAGGATGTTGAAAGCGACCAGCGCCAGATTCTCTGCGGTGGGCACTACGTCGAAAATTACGGTCTTGTGATCGGGCATCGTGGCCAGGAAGTCGCACACCTGTTTGTCGCCGCGATAGACCAGAAAAGCGTGATCCCACACGTTGACCAATTTTTCCTGTGCGATGCGTTTGACGTCGGAAAAATCCATTACCATGCCTTGTGCGGATTGTCCTTCATTATCGATGATCTCGCCGGATAAGGTAATCTCGATGGCATAGCGGTGACCATGCAGGTGTTTGCACTGGCTGTTGTGGTTGGGGATACGATGTCCGGCATCGAATTCCAGGCGACGGGTAATGAGCATATTGTTCGTGGTTGATATTTTGTGGTGCATTATAGCATTGAGCTTGCCGCTGAAATGATGGCAGGGGTGTGTTCTGTCATGCGCGGGGATGAGTGATGCATTTGTTTGCTTGTCAAATTGAGCTATCCCCGCTAAGCTGCACAGACGTGAACCAACGTCGGGGAGAGTATGATGAATACTGAACAAGAAATTCCTGAAATTGAAATAATATCGTGCGAAATATGCTGCAAAGAAGTGCCTTTATCTGAGGCGAGCACTCCGGAAGCTGTTGATTATGTTGCACATTTTTGCGGATTGGAGTGCTACGTAAAATGGCGCGATCAAAGTGAGTCGGCTAAATAAGCTGGTGAAGCTGGTTGAATTTTGCAATTAGCCAATTGATATATAGTGATTTTGACCGGATATCTTGGGCTCTGACCTCGCCAGAAGTCGGGGCCCTTGATTTTATTTTGCCGTTTTTTTCGCTGGCATATCGTCTTCTCGTGGCGGCATCATGCCACCTTGATTTTGCATATCGTCTTTAAATTGTTTGCGCTCTTGGGGAGACATTTTTTCAAAGTGTTCGCGCATTTCGCGGCGGTGTTCGGCGCGTTCTTTCGGCGGCATATTTTTCCAGATCTCCTGCATCTTGGCGCGCATTTGGGCACGCTCTTCCGGTTTCATCTTTCCCCAGTGCTCATGCATTTCTCGGCGACGTTCTGAGCGCTGTTCCGGTGACATCGCATCCCACTCTTGACGCCTTTCTTCGTGACGTTTCGCACGTTGTTCAGGCGTGAGTTTCTTCATGTCTTCGTGCATCTGTTCTTGCATTGCCCGGCGCTCTTCAGGTGACAGCTTATCGAACTGCTCGTGTAATTCACGGCGTCTGACCGCACGTTGCTCTGGCGTCAGGCTTTGCATTTCCTTATGCATCGCGTCGCGTTCCTGGAGTCGCTGTTCTGGTGTCATGGTTTTCATGCGCTCAAAGCGTTCCTGCAGGGGGGATTTGGCTGCGGGTGCGGTATCGGCGGCCATGGCATGCAGGTTGAATGCGGCGAAGAGGCCTGCTGCGAGTAGTGTTTTAATAATCAGGCTCATGTTGTTCTCCCGGGGTATGAGTGGTTTCGATGTCTGTTATGACATGTGTTGCATGTTATCCTTCAATTGTAACCAGAGTGTTTTGGATTGCAGCAACTTTGTAACAGTTTGTTTCATGAGACACCTTCTCCTTTCACGATTGGTATCATGCCACTATGACGACTCCCTCCCGAATTTTGATCATTGATGATGACGCACGTTTACGTGAGTTGCTATTACGCTATCTGAGCGAACAAGGTTTTAATGTGAAAGCCGTCAATGACGGCGCTGCGATGGATAAGGCGCTGATACTGGGGCGCTACTCTTTGCTGGTGCTGGATTTGATGTTGCCCGATGAAGATGGTCTGGCGATTCTGCGACGTCTGCGCGCTTCGGGTGAAAACGTCCCGGTGATTTTGCTTACCGCCAAAGGTGATGAGGTAGATCGTATCATCGGTTTGGAAATGGGGGCGGATGATTATTTGCCAAAACCGTTCAATCCGCGTGAGTTGGTCGCGCGTATTCAGGCTGTCTTACGGCGTAAGGGCGTGCAACCGATTGGTGCGCCCGACAGCGAGGAGAAATCGGTCAGTTTCGGCGATTGTGAGCTGAATCTGGCAACGCGGGTCTTGACGCGTTCGGGTGTGCCGGTTGCGCTGACGACAGGGGAATTTGCCTTGTTCAAAGTGCTGGTTACGCATCCTCGAATACCGTTGTCACGCGATAAGCTGATGGAGTTGGCGCGAGGGCGTGATCACGATCCGTTTGACCGCGCGATCGACGTGCAAATTTCACGTTTGCGTAAATTACTCGAAACCGACCCGGCTCATCCCCGTTTCATCCAGACGGTGTGGGGGCATGGTTACGTATTCGTTCCCGATGGCTCAAAAACATGAAAATGCCTGGCTCTTTGCTGGTACGGGCCTTTTTATTGATTGTCGTCTTGATCGTGTTATCGCTGGCGGCGTCTGTCGCGCTCTTTCGCCATATCGAGCAGGAGCCGCGTAGTCGTCAGATGGCGCAACTGGTCGTCACGGTAGTGAATTTGACTCGTGCAGCGATTTTATCTGCCGCTCCTGAGTGGCGCGGCGCGCTGCTGTCGGAATTGGCCGAGTCGGAGGGCTTAAGTGTGCAGATCGGTGAATTCGATGATGTGATTGAACCCTTACCTGAACATCCGCCTGAGTTACAGTTAATGACCCAAAAAGTTCGTTTATTGCTGGGTGAGGATACCCGTTTTGCGGCTAGGCGCAACGGAATCGATGCCTTGTGGGTAAGTTTTGAGATCGGTAATGAAGAGTTTTGGGTGGCGCTGCCGCGCGAGCGCATCGAGCACCCTGTCTCTCAAGTGCTCTTGTTGTGGGGCGGTGTAGTGTTGCTGCTCGCCTTGGCGGGCGCTTATTTTATTGCACGCCAGGTTGCGCAGCCTTTGAAGCGACTGGCGCAGGCGGCCGTGTCGGTGGGACAGGGCGGAAATCCACAACCCTTACCTGAAGCCGGGGCGAGGGAAGTGATCGCCGTATCCGTTGCCTTTAATCAGATGTCTGCGGATCTGGCTGCGAATGAACGTGAACGCGCGTTAGTGCTGGCGGGGATATCGCATGATTTGCGCACACCGCTAGCGCGCGTGCGGATCGCCGCCGAACTCAGTACAGACGAATTTTTGCGCGAGGGATTAAGTAAAGATGTCAAACAAATGGATGAAGTGATCCGGCAATTTCTCGACTACGCGCGTCTGGATGAAAATGAAACTGCAGTCATGACCGATGTGGTGAGACTGGTCGAGGAAGTGGTGCAACGTTATACCGACCGGCGTATTGTGCTGGAATTGCAGCCCGTGCCGGCGTTTTTCGTCCGGCCTTTGTTGTTGAAGCGTACGCTGGTTAACTTGCTGGATAACGCTATCAAATACGGAGGGGGCGACATTGTCGTGCGGCTGGAGCAGAGAGGTGGTCGTATTGAGCTGTCTGTGATGGACCGAGGAGAGGGAATTCCCTTAGCGCAACGGGAAGCGGTCAAACGACCCTTTGTCAGACTGAATGCGGCGCGCAGCGATGTGACCGGTTCAGGCTTGGGGCTGGCGATTGTCGATCGCGCAGCCCGATTGCATCGCGGGGAATTTCATCTGGAAGAGCGCGAGGGAGGTGGCTTGATCGCTAGGGTGGTTTTGGGCTAAGTAATGACCGATAAATTGCTATTTTCGTATCGGTGTTGTGAGTATGATCGGCCACTGATTTTGAATGCCATTGGTTTTTTAAGAGGGGATTTAAGTGTCCGTTGGTGGAATCGGCTCTGCGGGTATCTCGTTGAAGAAAGCCACGGCTTCTGTTTCTACACGAGTGCGCTTCATCGGCGGCAGGCTCTGCCAGATGCGTTTTCCGTATTGTTTGGTGATCAATCGCGGGTCGCAGATCATCAGCACGCCACGATCGGTGACATCGCGGATCAAGCGGCCGGCTCCCTGTTTTAGGGTGATGATGGTGCGCGGCAACTGATATTCCATGAAGGCGTTGCGGCCTTGTTTGGCGATCTGTGCGATGCGTGCAGCCAGTACCGGGTCGTCGGGCGGGGCGAACGGCAGTTTGTCGATGATGACTAAAGATAACGCATCGCCACGGACATCGACGCCTTCCCAGAACGACTGGCTGCCCAGCAACACCGCGTTGCCGTGTTCGCGAAAACGCGTCAACAATTCGTTGCGTGAACCTTCACCCTGCAACAGCAGCGGATAGTTCAAGCCGCGCCGGTCGAATTCGGCAAGCAAAATCTCGTGGGCACGCTGCATAGCGCGCAGGCTGGTGAACAGCAAAAAGGCGCGACCGCGACTGGCTTCTATCATTGGCAGCGCGGCTTGCACCACCGCTTCCGTGTAGCCCTCGCTGTTCGGTTCCGGTAAGCCGCTCGGTACATACAGCAAAGCTTGTTTTTCGTAATCGAACGGACTGTCCCAGCAGGCGGTTGTCGCCTTGAGCAGCCCCATCTCGGATTGATAATGAGAAAAATCCTGTTTCACTGCCAGCGTCGCCGAAGTAAATATCCAGGCGCGCGCCGTGCTGCCTATCTGTTTCTCGAAAATATCGGCGATCGACAAGGGGGTCGCGTTCAGTTGCAGCGAGTGGTGATACACCTCCAGCCAGCGCACAAAACCATCTCCCTCACCATTTGAGGGGTGACCAGCGACTTGGTCATCGTTTTTTGATGACTTAGTTGAATGGCCAGTAGTTTTATCAGAGGGTTGGGGTGGAGGTGAGATTCCTATCCAGTTTTTCAGTTGCAGGGCATAGGTCTGCGCGCGCTGCCAGCAATTTTCCAGCCCTTCGCTGCGTCCGGCCTGACTCTCCAGCATGCCGCTGATCTGTGCCAGTTTTTCGTTCAGATTCTTCAGGGCGGGTGCGAAGTCCTTGAAACCCTCGGTCGCCACCGCCGGCATGCGGCCTTCCTTCTTGAACACCAGTCGCAAATCGCGTGCGGCTTTGTCCAGTTCGTCGCAGGCTTTGGGTAACGGGGCAAAGTCCTTGGCGGAGGTAAGCGCTTCGATTCTGGAATCTTGCGCTAAATCAAGTAGTTGTGATGTTGATAGATTGTCGCCGAAAAATAGGCTGGCGGTTTCCGGTAACTGATGCGCTTCATCGAAGATGACCGTGTTGCAGGCGGGTAACAGTTCCGCCACGCCGTCGTCTTTGAGCATCACATCGGCAAAGAACAGGTGGTGATTGACCACTACGATGTCAGCCTTCATCGCCTCGGTACGCGCATGCAGCACGAAACATTCCTTGTGGTTAGGGCATTCCTGCCCCAGACAGTTGTCGCGCGTCGAGGTTACTTGCAGCCAGATCGGCGCATTTTCGGGCACATCCGCCACACCACTCTTGTCGCCGGTGTTGCTGGTTTTGGCGTAGCGTTTGATCTTGCCCAGATGTTTGATATCTTCGCGGGTGGCGAAGCGACCGTCCTGGGCTGCGCGTTCCAGATGATAGTGGCACACATAGTTGGCGCGCCCCTTGAGCAGCGCGATGGAGACGGGGGCTTTTAACGCATCCCTCACCATCGGCAAATCTTTCTGGAACAACTGATCCTGCAAATTCTTGGTGCCGGTGGAGATGATCACCTTGCCGCCGCACAGCAGCGCCGGTACCAGATAGGCGAAGGTCTTGCCGGTGCCGGTGCCGGCTTCCGCGACCAGAATCGCATTGTTCTTAATGGCATCTGCGACCGCCAGCGCCATTTCGCGTTGTTGTTCGCGGGGACGGAACGAGGAGACCTCGGTGGCCAACGGGCTTTGTTCGGAAAAGAAACGGGCGACTTCAGTAGACACGATAGGCAGGGGCGGCATTGAGCAGCCATGATGGTAGCGTAAAACCGATAAGTCGGGTTGGCTGATGCTCGATAAGGCGGAGTTGCTCATTGCCATGACTGTCCTTTTGCCAATACATAGGTCTAACGCGGGGCGCACGGTTTATAATGTTGGCTATTCAGTATTCTGGTAATAATCTATGCGCCTTCCTGTCGCTTTGAAAACCCACTCTAACGCGATTCTCGAGGCATGGGCTAACCATGGCTAAGCCAAAAACGATCTATTCCTGTACCGAATGTGGCGGGCAGACGGCGAAGTGGCAGGGGCAATGCCCGCACTGCATGGAGTGGAATACGCTAGTTGAGTCGGTCGCGGAAGTCGCAGTGAAGAGTGCGAACCGTTTTTCCGCACTGGCGGCAAGCGGAAAAGTACAAATGCTGTCGGACGTGGCGGCCGAAGAAATGCCGCGTATCCCCACCGGCATTGAGGAATTCGACCGGGTATTAGGCGGCGGTCTGGTGTCCGGTGCGGTAGTGCTGATCGGCGGCGATCCCGGGATTGGTAAATCGACCTTGCTGCTGCAAGTGCTGGCGCATCTGTCCACCCACCGGAATACCTTGTATGTCAGTGGCGAGGAGTCGGCGCAGCAGATCGCCTTACGCGCCAAACGCCTGAATCTGGATGCGCGCACCTTGCGTTTGTTGCCGGAAATTCAGCTCGAGAAGATACAGGCGACCATCGCCCACGATAAACCGGATATAGTGGTGATCGACTCGATACAGACGGTATATTCAGAACAACTGACCTCCGCGCCGGGTTCGGTAGCGCAGGTTAGAGAGTGTGCAGCGCAACTCACCCGCATCGCCAAGAGTCAGAATATCACCATCATTCTGGTCGGTCACGTCACCAAGGAAGGCGCGCTGGCAGGGCCACGCGTGCTGGAGCACATTGTGGATACCGTGCTGTATTTCGAGGGCGATACGCATTCGAGTTTTCGCCTGATTCGCGCGTTCAAGAATCGTTTCGGCGCGGTGAACGAATTGGGCGTATTCGCAATGACCGAAAAGGGCTTGCGCGAGGTGAGCAATCCGTCCGCGATGTTTCTGTCTCAGCACGGTCAACAGGTGGCCGGTTCCTGTGTGATGGTGACGCAGGAAGGCACGCGCCCACTGCTGGTCGAGATACAAGCCTTGCTCGATGAGGCGCACAGCCCGAATGTGAAACGCTTGTCGTTGGGGTTGGAACAGAATCGTCTGGCGATGTTGCTGGCGGTGTTGCACCGTCATGCGGGAATAGCCTGTTATGATCAGGATGTATTTATCAATGCAGTGGGTGGGGTCAAAATTACCGAGCCGGGTGCCGATCTGGCGGTGATCCTTGCGATGGTATCCTCCTTGCGTAATCAGCCGTTACCGGAAAAGATGGTGGTATTCGGTGAGGTGGGTTTAGCCGGGGAAGTGCGTCCGGTGCAGCGCGGTCAGGAAAGATTAAAGGAAGCTGCCAAACTGGGCTTTACATCGGCTATCATCCCCAGAGCGAATGCGCCCAAACACTCGATTCCGGGTATGGAAATCATCGCGGTGGATCGAGTGGAACAGGCCGTGGACCGGATGCGTTAAGGGTACGCAGTCTATTGAGCCCGTTGCGCGGTCCACACCGATACGGTTAAAAATAAAGAGCTTCTGCTATTTAAACTAAGTAATTGAATTTACTTATAATTTATTTATGCGGAAGATAATAATATTTGAGGGGAGTCGCGATGTTGTCGCTCATCATGCTGGCCGCATTGGCCGTGTTTATTCTGCTCGCATTTTTTCGCGCGACGGTGGTCAGTTGGTTGTTGGCGGTCATGGTGATCGTCCCTGTCGTCGCCATACAGGCGCAGTTATCCGAAACAGTATTGCAAGTTGTGTATGTCCTGCTGGGTTCCGGTATCGCCTTGTTCGGTATTCCCCGCTTGCGTAGTCTGCTCGTCAGCAACCTCGTGCTCAAACGCTTTCAAAAATCCACGACAAATATCATCGAACAATCGGTGACAGACATCGGGGGTATGGGCTGGGAAGCGGATTTGTTCATCGGTCATCCCCAATGGAGTCGCTTGCTCAGCTTGCCGGTGTGCGGGTTGAGTGGACCAGAGCAGGCGTTTCTGAACAAGGAGGTCGAACAGCTCTGTGACATGCTGAATGACAGGGACAAGCCTGATCTGTCACCGGAAATCTGGGCGTTTATGAAGGAGAATAGTTTTTTCGGTATCAATTTACCAAAAAAATACAGCGGTTTGGCTTTTTCGTCTCAGGCGCAGTCAGCGGTGATCAGCAAAATCGCGTCGCGTAGCGGCACGATGGCGGTGATGTTAACCAATGCGGTGAATCCGATATTGTTGCGTTACGGCACAAAAGCGCAGCAGACTCAATATTTGCGCCGACTGGCGTGTGGTCAGGATTTGCTGAGCCTCGCGGTTTCAAATGTTGCAGTCGGGGTGGTGTGCAGGGCGGATTTTGCCGGAAAGAAAAAAGTCTTGGGCATCCGACTCAACTGGAATATCAGCGATGTGGCATTAGCACCCGTCGCCACCTTGCTGGCGCTGGCGTTTAAATTGCAGGATCCTGAAGGTTTGCTGAATGAGGAAACCGATTGCGGGATCGCCTTGATTCCTGTTGATACCAAAGGGGTACAGGTTGGACGTTGCCACCTGTTGCTCAATGAAGCCGGGCTAAGCGGTCCGATAGCAGGTCATGATGTGTTTATTCCGCTCGATAGCTTGATCGGAGGGATCGAGCAGCAAGGTGCATCGCTGTGGGCTGAATGCGTCACGGCCGGGCAGCTGATTTCATGGCCTGCCGCGATACTAGGCGGCATGAAGCTGGCCGCACGTAGCAGCGGCGCATACTGTCGCGTGCAACATCAGCCTGATGGACAGGTAGATGAAGGGATGCTGGCGCGTATCGGGGCGAACACTTATATGGTCGATGCCTTGTGCCGGTTTTCTGCGCAGTTACAGGATCTGGGACAATCGTCTGCGGTCGTATCTGCCATCACCAAATATCACACCACCGAACGCGGGCGCGGTGTAATTAACGATGCAATGGATCTGCACGGTAGTAGGGGGATTTGCCTGGGACCTGCCAATTATCTGGCACGACTTTATCAGCAACTACCTGCCGCGATTGCCGGCGATGGCGCGAATATCAGCTTACGTACGCGGATGATCGCGGGGCAAGGGGCGGTGCGCTCTCACCCTTATGCCTTGAAAGAAATGGCTGCCGCCCGTGAAACGAATCGGGAGCTGGCGTTGCAGCTGTTTGACGATGCTCTGTTCGGTCATGTCGGTTTTGTCCTAAGCAATATGGCGCGCACCTTTGTATTTGGATTATTCGGAGCGCGCGGTATTCCTGTGCCGAGTGGTGAAGTGAGTCGTCGTTACTATCAGCAGTTGACGCGTTTTTCGGCGGCCTTTGCGCTCAGTGCCGATGTGGCGTTGTTGGGTGGCTCGTTGCAACATCGGGAGCTGCAATCTGCCCGTCTGGGCGATGTGTCAAGTCAACTGTATCTGTGTTCGGCGACGTTGAAACACTATGCCGATGAGGGGAGTCATGTCGAGGATGCGCCTCTGCTGCATTGGGCGATGCAGGATGCGCTGTTTCAGATTCAAACCGCCTTTGTTGACCTGATACAGAATATTCCGAATGTGCTGCTGCGTGTCATGCTACATGCGTTGATTTTCCCGATCGGCAGGAATTTTACGCCGCCGTCCGATCAATTGGCACGCGCGGCGAGCGCGTTGTTGTTGCAACCTGGCCCATCCAGAGACCGTTTAACGCGGGGGATTTATCTGCCCACTGACGAACAGGAAATTTTGGTCATCATGGAAGCCGCGCTGGCCAGCACCATCGCGTGCGAGGACTTGCGTATGCACAAGACGGAACTGATGACCGGTTTGAATATTGCTGAAGCATGGGAATTAGGTATCATCTCGTTAGACGAAGTTTCTTTGCTGGAGCGCGATGAAGTGCTGCGCCGCAAGGTGCTCAGCTTGGATGATTTCGCGCCTGAAGCATAGCGTATGGGATGATCGTAGGGCGAAACGCCCTGCGGACTTTCTCCCTGCATATTTTTAACGCATTGAATAAAAAATAATTTAATTTTGATTGAGCGAATTAGCATAATGGGGGTGGGCAATGGTTGCAGTAATTTCACCTGAGCAGGCCGTTACGCTGCACGGTTTGTTTATCGATCGGGTACGCCTGACACCGGATAAAATTGCCTATCGGTATTTTGAGCGAAATGCCTGGCGTGATTTTACCTGGCGGGATATGCAGGTAGAGGTGGCGCGCTGGAAGGTTGCGCTGGAGGGGATAGGTTTGCAACGCGGGGATCGCGTCGCGATCATGTTGCGCAACTGCCCGCAGTGGGTGATGTTCGATCAGGCGGCGATGTCGTTAGGGTTAGTGACCGTGCCGCTGTATACGGTGGACAGGCCCGACAATACCGCTTACATCGTGAATAACGCCGGGGTGCGGGTATTACTGTTTGAAACCGCCGAGCAATGGCAGGCATTGCGTACGGTGCGCGATCAGATGGGAGGCGTACTTCGTTTCATCAGTATTGATCATCTGCGCAATACGGGTGAGTCGCGCTTGAAATCAATTTCAGAGATTTTGCCTTCCAGCGCGCGCGTGCAACTGGTGCCCACCGGCAGCCCTGATGATCTGGTCAGCATTATTTACACCTCAGGTACGACGGGCAAGCCCAAGGGCGTGATGCTCAGTCATGCCAATATACTCAGTAACGCCTATGCGAGTCTGGATACTTTTCCGGTTAGCGGGGACGATGTGTTTCTGTCGTTTTTGCCGTTGTCGCACACGTTTGAGCGCACGCTGGGTTATTACCTGCCGATGATGGCAGGGGCTGTCGTGGCATTTTCCCGTTCGATTCCCCAGTTGTCGGATGATTTGCAGCTCATCCGTCCGACGCTGCTGATCGCGGTGCCGCGTATCTACGAGCGCGTTTATAGCGCGATCATGACTAAGCTGCACGAAGGTCCATCGTTCAAACGTCGCTTATTCAATCTGGCGGTGGATACGGGGTGGGGGATCTTCGAGCACAAGCAGGGGCGCGGACCGTGGAAGTACAGCTTTCTGCTCTGGCCGTTATTGCAACAATTGGTGGCACAAAAGATACTCAATAAACTGGGCGGACGATTGCGCGTGGCCATCAGCGGCGGTGCGGCGTTATCTTCTGAAGTGTCGCGCGTGTTTGTCGGTTTAGGTTTGGCTATGGTGCAGGGTTACGGCTTGACCGAAACGAGTCCTGTGATCAGCGGTAATCGATTGGCTAATAACTTTCCGGAAAGCGTAGGTCAGCCGGTGCGCGGTGTACAAGTGAGATTGGGTGCGCAAAGCGAGTTGCAGGTAACCGGCCCCAATGTGATGCTGGGTTACTGGAATAACGAAGAGGCCACACGTGCCATTATAGGGGAGGATGGATGGCTGAATACGGGGGATATCGCGCAGATTTCCGATACCGGACACCTCTACATTACCGGGCGTATCAAGGAAATCATCGTCATGTCGAACGGTGAAAAAATCCCGCCTAACGACATGGAGTTGGCGATTTTGCAGGATCCCTTGTTTGAACAGGTGATGATCTTCGGAGAGGCGCGCCCTTATCTGGTGGCGCTGGTCGTGCTCAATGCGACCGTATGGGCCAGTTTTGCCAAAGAGGTCGGTATCCGTGCAGATATGCCGGAAGCCTTGACAGATAGCCGGGTGGAGTCGCGCGTGTTGCGGCGCATCGCCATTAATTTGCGCGGATTCCCAGGTTATGCCAAAGTCAATCGTGTGTTGATATTGCGTGAACACTGGAGTATAGACAACGATTTGCTGACACCAACACATAAACTCAAACGCGATGAGGTTACCCGTCGCTATGCTGCACCAATCAAGCAACTTTATGAAGGACACTCATTGTGAATCAAACTGTAACGACCCTGCCTGAGCGCCAGCCTACCTTACGCGTGGTGACCATGCCGGCTGATTGTAGTTACACTGGCGATGTGTTTGGCGGCTGGATCATGGCGCAGGTGGATATCGCGGGCAGTATTCCCGCTGTACATCGTGCTCGTGGACGCGTAGCTACGGTCGCGGTGAACGCCTTCCAGTTCAAACAAGCCGTATTTATGGGCGATATCGTCAGTTTTTATGCACATATCGATAAAGTCGGACGTACCTCGATTACGGTGAATGTTGAAGTATATGTGCAGCGCGATCCAGCAATGCCTATCTGTGTGAAGGTGACCGAAGCCACACTCACTTACGTGGCGGTCGATGAAAATCGTAAGCCGCGCGAGGTTCCACTTGAATAGTATTGATTTATGATTATTCTGATCAGAAGTGTACGCGGGTTAAATGCCGGAAGGAAAGTGTGCCATGAAGAGAATTATATTGATCATACTGCTGGTGGTCGCGAGTTTGAGCGTAAATCTTGAGGTGGGAGCGCAAGGTATCACGCTCAATGGTGTGATGCTGGAAGACACTGCGCATGTGGGGACGCGGAATTTATTACTGAACGGCGCTGGCGTGCGCAGCAAATATATATTTGATGTGTATGTCGCGGCGCTGTATCTGCGAGAAAAAAAGAGTCGCGAAGAAGAGGTGCAGGCTGATCCCGGTGAAAAACGCATCGCATTGTATTTTTTAAGTGAAATCAATATGCAAGAGATGCTTTATACCTTTAAAAAAGCGTTTAAGAACAATCATAGTGATGCGCAATTGGATGAGATGAAACCCCAGTTGCGTCAATTTGACGATATTTTTACAGCAATGGGTGAATTGAATGAGGGCGATGTCGTGCAATTCGACTATCAGCCGGACCTGGGTACTTCGGTTGTGATCAATGGCAGCCTGCGCGGCACGATTTCGGGTGCTGAGTTTTATCGGGCGTTGCTGAGAATATGGTTAGGTAGCAATCCTACACAGGAAAAACTCAAGCAGAAATTGCTGGGTGTGCAATAAGATGATTGAAGCTGAAAGACTTAATGCCGAACCGGCCGGAATTGACAGCGAAAAATTGCAGCGGGCGATGCGTGCACAGGGCGAGTCCTGGTATGAATTGACTGCCGGGCGTTGTCCCTATTTGTTTGCTGGCGTGCCGCTGTTTATTAGCCCTGAAGATTTGCAGAAAATGACGGAGGTCATTGCGGCGGTAGAGCGGGTGGTTAATTTAGGATTGTGGATGCAGGATGCAGACCGCAAGGGTCTTCTCCGCACAACTAAAGGGCTACGCCCCAAGTTGTTGCGTGAAGGATGCGGAGATGCCAAGGGGGTGTTTTACGGTTATGACTTCCATCTCAACAGCGATGGCGCACATCTGATTGAAATCAATACCAATGCGGGCGGAGCCTTTCTGAATACACTACTGATCGACAGTCAGCGTGAGCTCGCCCTGCCGGGAGAAACGGTGGCGCAAGATGATCTAGATGGGGTGTTGCTGGAGATGTTTCGCCGCGAGTACAGTCTGGTTCACGGTGATGCGAAGCTTGCCTGTATCGCCATTGTCGATGAGCAGCCCGCAGCGCAATATCTGTATCCTGAATTTCTGTTAGCTCAACGTCTGTTTGAGCGCAATGGCATCAAGACTTGTATCGCAGCTCCGGCAGATTTACAGGCGCGTGATGACGGCTTGTATGTGGGTGAACAAAAGATCGACCTGGTATATAACCGGCTGACGGATTTTTCCTTGCAGCAATATCCCGTCTTACTGAATGCGTGGTTGCAGGGAGAGGTCGTGTTAACGCCGAATCCTGAACACTATGAACGCTATGCAGATAAACGTAACCTGGCGCGCTTGACCGATGTTGAAAAATTGCGATCGCTAGGGATTGTGGATGCGGATATCGCTGTCCTGCAAGCGGGGATACCGCATACCTTTGTGGTGCAACCAGCTTCTGAAGATGAGCTTTGGGCTAATCGCAAGCAATTGTTTTTTAAACCTAACTCTGGATTTGGTAGCCGTGGTGCGTATCGCGGTGAAAAACTGACCCGGCGTGTGTTCGGTGAAATTTTACAATCGGGTTATGTGGCGCAAAAACTGGCATCTCCCGGTGAACGTCGCCTCGACGAGGCGGTGTCGCTCAAATACGACGTGCGCGCCTATGTCTATGATGGGAAAATCCAGCTGATGGCAGCCAGACTTTATCAGGGGCAGACCACTAATTTTCGTACGCCGGGCGGCGGGTTCGCGCAGGTTAAGGTGGTCGGGTAGAATGCGCGCATGATGATCTATTCCTTTCTTGCTATCGGTATCGGGGCTGCTTGTGGCGCATGGTTGCGCTGGGGCTTGGGACTCTGGCTTAATCCGGCTCTGCCTGAAATGCCGCTTGGCACACTGGCGGCCAACATGATAGGCGGCTATCTGATCGGGCTGTCCATCGCTTTTTTTATGCAGCATCCGGGTTTGTCCCCTGAATGGCGCTTGCTGGTCATTACCGGATTTTTGGGCGGACTGACCACTTTTTCCACCTTTTCGGCGGAGACAGTCACCTTGCTTTTGCGCGGTCAATATCTCTGGGGTACGAGCATTATCGTCGCGCATTTGGGTGGATCGCTCTTGATGACGGTGCTGGGAATTCAGACTTTCAAGTGGTTAAACAATTGATGACCGCATCATCACTCTCCCCTTGCGGGGGAGAGGTAGGAAAGAGGGCGCGGGCAAGGCGGCAGCGCAGCTTATCCTCTTTACAATGCTGCCGACATGTCCGTTAGGGGGGCAATGATGAATCTGCTTAATTTTTATGTCAGCGAAAAACAGCATCATAAGGGGCGTCCACTGTATGAATGGTTGCTCGAAGAAGCGAAGTCGCACGGTATTCACGGTGGTTCAGCCTTTCGCGCCATGGCAGGGTTTGGACGTCACGGCAAGCTGCATGAGGACACTTTCTTTGAATTAGCCGGAGAGCTGGCGGTGAAGGTTGAATTCATACTGGACGATGAAGTCACCGAACGGTTCATCTCCCGGGTACAGGCAGAAAATCTGGCTATCTTTTATGTGCGCAGCGCCGTTCAGGCTGGCGTGCTTTGATCAAAAACAGCCGCAACAGGAGAATTAAATGAAAAAAATCGCAGGTATTGTCGCTTTGTGTTTGAGTGCGTTTGCAGCGCAGGCCGCTGTGCAAGGGCATGAGGTCAGTTATCAGGCCAACGGCACGACGCTCAAGGGCTATATCGCATATGACGATGCTGTCAAAGGGCGCCGTCCGGCGGTGCTGGTGGTGCATGAGTGGTGGGGGCACAATGCTTATGCGCGTCACCGTGCCGATATGCTGGCCGAACAGGGCTATACCGCACTCGCCGTTGATATGTATGGCGACGGCAAGCAGGCGAGTCATCCGGATGATGCGGGCAAGTTTGCCACCGAGGTGAGCAGCAATATGCCGGTGGCAAAAGCGCGTTTCGAAGCCGGTATGAAGTTACTGCGTAAACAAAAGACGGTTGATGGCAAGAAAATCGCGGCGATCGGCTATTGTTTCGGTGGCGGCGTGGTGCTGAATATGGCGCGTCTGGGCGAGGATTTGAAGGGCGTGGCCAGTTTTCACGGTGCGTTGAGCACGGATATTAAGGTAGTGCCAGGTCAAATACGCGCACGCATCGTGTCCTTTACCGGTGAAGATGATGTCATGATTCCGGCGGATAAAGTGTCGGCATTCAGGCAGGAGATGGATGCGGCGGGTGCTAATTACCGGATAGTGACTTATCCAGGCGTGAAGCACAGCTTTACTAATCCGGATGCAGACGACTTGGGCAAAAAGTTTAACTTGCCACTGGCTTACAACGCGGCAGCCGACAAGGATTCATGGCAGCAGGCGACGGTTTTTTTGCACGAAGTATTCGCCAAGTAGTTGAGTCGATAAGCAACAGCGCATGAATCTCGCCGGTCTGATCGAACAGTATGGGTATGCCGCCTTGTTTGTCGGCACCTTGCTGGAGGGGGAGACGTTGTTGATTCTGGCAGGATTCGCGGCGCATCAGGGTTATTTGCAACTGCCCTGGGTGATTTTTGTCGCGATGACCGGCGGTTGGGCGGGCGATCAGATTTACTTCTGGCTGGGCAGGCGACACGGAGGATGGGTTTTGTCCCGTTTTCCTCGCCTGCTTCCTGTGTTTGAACGCGCCAATGTGATGATAGAGCGCTATCACGAGTTGTTGATCGTCGGCGTGCGCTTTCTGTATGGTTTGCGCACGGTGGGCCCTATCGCATTAGGCATGAGTGCCGTGCCGGCTTGGCGCTTCGTATTGTTCAATGCGCTGGGGGCGGCGATCTGGGCGGTAGGAATAGGCGGGGCTGGCTATTTGTTCGGTCAGGCCTTGGAGTTGTTTTTGGCTGATGTTAATAAGTTTCAAGAGACTTTGCTGATTATCATCTTGTTTGTCGGATTGCTGGTCTGGGTTTGGCGACGCTATAAATTTCGTGATAAATTCAAGTGAATGTCTTATGACTGATAAGCAAAAACGCCCCTTGCGGGGCGTTTTTGCTTGCAACTAAAGCGACTTAAAACTGGATATTACGCGGCGAAAAAATCTTTCACCTTATCCATCCAGGATTTGGCACGCGGATTGTGATGCGCATTATCTTTAGCATTGATGCTTTCGAATTCACGTAACAGGTCTTTCTGACGTTCGGTCAGGTTGACCGGGGTTTCGACGATCACGTGACAATGTAAATCGCCATGTGTCGAACTACGCACCCCTTTGATACCCTTGCCGCGTAAACGGAAGATTTTGCCGCTTTGACTCTCGGCCGGGATCTTGATGGTCGCCATGCCATCCAGTGTCGGTATCTCGATCGAACCACCCAATGCCGCAGTGCTGAAACTGATCGGCATTTCGCAATGCAGGTCGTTATGGTCGCGCTGGAATACCGCATGGGCTTTGACGTGGATGACTACATACAAGTCACCCGATGGCCCACCATTGGTGCCATGCTCTCCTTCACCCGACAAACGGATGCGATCATCGTTATCCACACCTGGCGGAATTTTCACCGACAAGGTCTTGTGTTGTTTTACCTTACCGCTGCCGTTACAAGGTTTGCATGGCGATGAAATCATCTTGCCGTTGCCGTGACAGCGCGGGCAGGTCTGCTGGATAGAGAAGAAACCTTGCTGCATGCGTACCTGACCGTGTCCGCCGCAGGTGGTGCAGGTGACGGGACTGGTGCCGGGTTTTGCGCCCGAACCGTGACAGGTGTCACAATCTTCCATGGTCGGTACACGGATTTGCGTTTCCGTACCGCGTGCGCCCTGTTCCAGGGTGATCTCAAGGTTGTAGCGCAGGTCGGCGCCGCGTTGCACATTGCTGCGCCCGCCGCCACCGCCACGCCCACCACCGAAGATGTCGCCGAAAATATCAGAGAAATCAAATCCTTGACCACCGGCTCCGCCTGCTCCAAACGGACTGCCGCCGCCCATGCCGCCCGCTTCAAATGCGGCGTGACCATACTGATCGTAGGCCGCGCGCTTCTGAGCGTCAGACAGCGTTTCGTAGGCTTCCTTGGCTTCCTTGAAGTGTTCCTCCGCCTTCGGGTTATCCGGATTGCGGTCGGGATGATGCTTCATCGCGAGTTTGCGATAAGCCTTTTTAATTTCGTCGTCTGCGGCATCGCGGTTGATGCCCAGCACTTCGTAATAGTCTTTTTTGCTCATAGCTTAAAAGGATTGAGGAGCGAGGATTGAGTGGCGTATTAACGTCCTCTTTCCGTGCTCCTCTATCTTTGCTCCTAACTGATTAGTGTACAAGTACAGGGGTTCGAAGGAGTGCGGATGATTTTACTCAATCCACAATCCTCAATTCTTCACGCAACAACTTGTGGCTTCGCCACTTAGTCGTGCGGGGAAGACCCCTGCGGTCTCGCTACTTACTTCTTGTCCTTCACTTCGGTGAATTCAGCATCCACGACATCGCCTTCATCTTTACGGGCTTCGTGAGATGCACCTGCGCCCGCTTCAGCAGACTTGGCTTGTTCTGCCGCGTACATCTTTTCGCCCAGCTTTTGTGCGGCGGTCGACAGTGCTTCAGTCTTGGCTTCGATGGCATCCTTGTCATCGCTTTTCACGACTTCTTCGGCTTCTTTTACAGCGACTTCTATTGCCGATTTTTCGTCCGCAGTCAACTGATCGCCGTATTCCTTCAGCGATTTATTGGTTGAGTGGATCAGTGCGTCCAGTTGGTTGCGTGCCGTGACCAGTTCCACTGCCTTCTTGTCATCATCCGCATGTGCTTCTGCATCGCGAACCATGCTTTCGATTTCAGCTTCAGACAGACCGGAGCTGGCCTTGATGGTGATGTTGGCTTCCTTGTTAGTTGCCTTATCTTTCGCAGCAACGTGCAGAATACCGTTGGCGTCGATGTTGAAAGTCACTTCGATCTGAGGCATGCCGCGTGGTGCTGGCGGGATGTCGGACAGATTGAATTGACCCAGGCTCTTGTTGCCGGATGAGATTTCACGTTCACCTTGCAGCACATGGATGGTCACAGCTGACTGGTTGTCGTCCGCTGTCGAGAATACTTGCGATGCCTTGGTAGGAATCGTGGTGTTCTTCTTGATCAGCTTGGTCATCACGCCGCCCATGGTTTCAATACCCAGAGACAGTGGTGTTACGTCCAGCAGCAATACGTCTTTAACTTCACCTTGCAACACGCCGCCCTGGATACAAGCGCCAACAGCAACGGCTTCATCCGGGTTCACGTCTTTACGTGGTTCACGACCGAAGAATTCTTCGACTTTCTTCTGAACCATAGGCATACGGGTTTGACCACCGACCAGAATCACATCAGCGATGTCTGAGATGGAGATGCCGGCATCCTTCATGGCGATCTTGCACGGCTCGATGGTACGGGCAACCAGATCTTCTACGATGCTCTCCAGCTTAGCGCGGGTGATCTTTACAGCCAGATGCTTAGGACCGGTTGCGTCTGCAGTGATGTAAGGCAGATTAACTTCGGTTTGTTGAGCAGAAGACAGTTCGATCTTAGCCTTTTCAGCCGCGTCTTTCAGACGTTGCAGAGCCAGCATGTCTTTCTTCAGATCAATGCCGGAATCCTTCTTGAATTCTTCAACCAGGAATTCGATGACGCGCATGTCGAAGTCTTCGCCGCCCAGGAAGGTGTCGCCGTTGGTGGACATTACTTCAAACTGGTGTTCGCCGTCGATTTCTGCGATATCGATGATAGAGATATCGAATGTACCGCCACCCAAGTCATAAACTGCGATCTTGCGGTCGCCTTCTTGCTTGTCCATACCGAAAGCCAAAGCGGCAGCAGTAGGTTCATTGATGATGCGCTTTACATCCAGACCCGCGATACGACCGGCATCCTTGGTAGCTTGACGCTGTGCATCGTTAAAATAGGCAGGAACGGTGATAACCGCTTCAGTGACAGACTCGCCCAAGTAATCTTCGGCAGTCTTCTTCATCTTCATCAGGATTTGTGCGGAAATCTCAGGTGCTGAGAATTCTTTATCGCGTACCTTGATCCATGCGTCGCCGTTCTTGGCTTTAACGATGGTGAATGGAACCATGTCGATGTCTTTTTGTACCATCTTCTCATCGAAGCGGCGACCGATCAGGCGCTTTACGCCGTACAGTGTGTTCTTCGGGTTGGTGACAGCCTGGCGCTTGGCGGCTGCGCCGACCAGCACTTCGCCGTCTTCCATGTAGGCGATGATCGAAGGGGTGGTGCGCGTACCTTCCGCGTTCTCAATCACCTTGGTCTTGCCGTTTTCCATAACGGCGACGCAAGAGTTGGTTGTTCCCAGGTCAATACCAATAATTTTACCCATGTTGCAATCCTTTCGAAGTTTGTTGTTTACGATGACGCCCTAGATGGGGCGGCAAATTCATTTTTCAAGTGTTGCTGATGCAGAATCTTGCTACAAGCTACTAGCTGTTGTTATTGTCCTTGCGATACCAGCACCAGTGCCGGGCGCAATACACGGTCATTCAAGGCGTAACCTTTTTGCATTACGCTCACTACAGTGTTAGCAGGTAATTCGTTCGGCACCATACTGATTGCCTGATGTTTGTGCGGATCCAGTTTTTCGCCCACCGGGTTGATTTCGGTGATGTTGAATTTATCAAATACGCTGGAGAGTTGTTTGAGTGTCAGTTCCATGCCGCTCTTGAAACTTTCGACAGAGGCTGTTTCAACCGCGAGCCCGGCTTCCAGACTGTCCTTAACGGCGAGCATTTCATTGGAAAAACGTTCTACTGCAAATTTTTGCGCTTTGCTGACATCCTCTGCGGCACGACGGCGCATGTTTTCGGTTTCGGCCTTGGCGTACATCCAAGCGTCATAGTGTTCCTGCGCTTTGCGTTCAGACGCTTGCAGCAACTCTTCCGTGCTGGGCATGATGTCTCCTGCTTCTGCAGCAGGTTCAGATTGGATACTTTCGTCTTGCGGGTTGATTTGTTCCATGTCGTTCGTTCTCCTGAATTTAACCTTTGAGTAAATTGGGCTGATTTTTTTATTTTCAAGGGGTGTTATGGATTTTGTTTCAGGGGATGGCTTTTTTCAAGGCCGCGTAATGAGGATATTCTCTGGACTTGTTGGCTTTATCCTTACAGGTTGATAAACTTATTAATGTAACGATATGGAATGAAGTGCTAAAATTGCAACAGTTTAGATATAATTATTGAGCGTGTTTCAGGAGAATGAGATGAATGATATGGGGAAAAATCTCGGATATTTTGCCCGGCAACAATGCTCAGCCCAGTGGCGTGCATTTTTAACCGCATTTGCTGTTGAATTTGGTCAGCAAATTCCGGTTGCGGAATTGCGTGTGTTGATGGCGCGTCTCGGAGCGTCGATGGCGCAAAATATGCGGACCCCGGCGGGCAATACGATTGCGGAACTGGAAGGCTCTATCAATGCCATCTGGCTTGAGATGAATTGGGGTTGGGCAAAGTTGACCGAAAAACCGGACGGGTTGTTCATTGAACATCATGTCGCACCCTTGCAAGCTGCATTTGGTGAGCAAGCTTTGACCTGGTCTCCTGCGATTCTTGAAGGTATCTATGCGCACTGGTTCTCCGTGATTAGCGCAAACCCGGCCTTGCAACTGGTTCAGGCTGATGCTGATGCTGTAAAATCCGATGATTTTCTGATTACTTTTCGTTTTGGAAGAGCGGCGTGATCGATTGTAGTTTATTCATGAGGATGCTATGAGTCAGGAAGCCAATGCAGATATCCGTAATTTGTTCCGAAAATTTGGCGGAGAATCTTCCAGCTATCAGGAAATACAGCAGACCTACATAGCAGATAAAGCAACGCAAAGTTGGCCTATCGTCGAGGCGATGGAGCGGAGCAGGCCAGCTATGCCTACGCGCAAGGCCGCAGCCAAACTCACTCCGGCTGTCGCTCAACCGGTTGCGACTATGCTGCATTCTGTGGCGCCGATATTTCAGTCTGTCGCTCAGCCTGTTGTCGCACAGGATGGTTTATCGTCATTATTTGCCAAGCCGGTAGCTATCCCGACAGCACCACTGGCTGTGATGCCTTTACGCACTTTATTTGGTCATTTGGCGACGACACCGGCGGCCGTTAATCCTCACATTGCGCCAGTCGCCCTGGCGCCGGATAATTCGCTTGACGCAGTTTTTTCACGTTTGCTCAATCCGCAAAAGACGGCTGCTGGTAGCGCCCCGGAAAGTAATTTACGTGGCTTGTTCGGGTTTTTAAATAAATAATGACTGTAATCGCCGTTATTTCGCCTAAGGGCGGTGTAGGTAAAACCACTGTATCTGTCAATCTGGCTTGTGCGCTGGCGGAGAGCGGAGAGTCGGTCAGGCTGGTCGATCTGGATCCGCAAAATGCGATGCGATTGCATCTCGGTGCTGATCCTGGTGATGAAGTTGGACTGATACATCAGACACTGCAACAGAGTAGCTGGTTTTACGCCGAATACGACAGCGCCTACGGGGTAAGCTTCATCCCTTACGGCAAGGCATCGGAAATTGAGCGGATTACCTTTGAGGCTTATTTGACGCATACGCCGAACTGGCTGCGCGATAATCTGGCTGGGCTGGAACACAATCCCGGCGCACTGACGATCATCGATACACCGCCTGGCCCCTCCGTATATGTGCAGCAGGTGCTGGCTATCGCCAACCTGGTTCTAGTGGTGATGATCCCCGATGCAGGCTCCTATGCGACGCTCAATTCGATAGAGGGGTTACTCGAATACTATTGCGCGAATCGTACCGATTTTTATGGCTCGTTTTATGTGTTGAACCAGTTCGATGCAGGTTTGCCGCTTAACCGGGATATCCATTCGGTTATGCAAAGCACGCTGGGAGAACGTCTGGCGCCGCATGCTATACATCGCGATGAATCTTTGGGTGAAGCGCTGGCCTTTCAGCAACCGATACGTGAATACGCGCCCCATAGTCAGGCATTCGACGACTTGAGGCTGTTGACTCGCTGGCTGAAAAATATTATAGCCCGGATACCCAGTTGAACACGCAACCCTCTGCAGCTATTCCTGTGCATTCCACTGCGATTGAAGGTGAGGCGGGGCATGAGGGGATGACTCCACCTGTTCGATATAAATACGGCAAACTCAATGAACTCCTGGTTGCATTGAGAGAGTGGCATGGTTGGGAGCATCCTTACTGGCGAGCTGCTGCGATCGCCCTGGCGGTGTCGTTTTATATTGTCACTTTGTCGATCCCTTTAAGTCTGTCCTCGCAGGCTATTTTTGGTGCGCTGGTTTTTGGTTTGTCTTTGTTTTTACGTCGCTACAGTGGCACCTTGTTTACCCTTATCATGATCGTGTTCTCGATCAATGCCTCCAGCCGTTACCTGTATTGGCGCTTTACGGAAACGATCGTGCTGGATAACTGGCTCGATGGCTCATTCGCGGTGATCCTTGCGCTGGCGGAAGTATACGCGTGGTTTGTGTTGCTGTTAGGCTATGCGCAGACCATCTGGCCCTTGCGGCGCAAGCCTGAACCGATGCCGATAGATATGTCGCTCTGGCCCAGTGTGGATATCTATATTCCGACTTATAACGAATCGATGCGAGTGGTGCGTCCGACTGTGCTGGCCGCGCTGGCGATAGATTGGCCGCGCGATAAATTAAAGGTCTATATTCTGGACGACGGCAGTCGTGATGAATTCAAAGCGTTTGCCGATAGTCTGGGGGTGGGGCATTTGACCCGTATCGAACACAACCATGCCAAGGCCGGTAATATTAACAGCGCGTTGACCCAAACCCACGGCGAATTTGTCGCGATTTTCGACTGCGACCATATCGCAGCGCGTTCATTTTTGCAGATGAGCATGGGCTGGTTTTTGCGTGATTCCAAGCTTGGCATGGTGCAGACGCCCCATCATTTTTTATCGCCCGATCCGTTCGAGCGAAATCTGGGCACGTTTCGTCGTGTGCCCAATGAAGGTGAATTGTTCTACGGCCTGATTCAGGATGGCAACGACTTATGGAATGCCACCTTTTTCTGTGGTTCCTGTGCCGTTATCAGGCGCACGATATTACTGGAAGTAGGCGGTGTGGCGGTGGAAACCGTGACAGAAGATGCGCATACCGCCTTGAAAATGCACCGATTAGGTTATAACACCGCTTATATTTCCATCCCGCAGGCGGCCGGGTTGGCGACTGAGAGTTTGTCCATTCATGTGGGGCAGCGCATACGCTGGGCGCGGGGCATGGCGCAGATTTTTCGTGTGGATAATCCGTTTTCCGGTAAAGGTCTGAATTTTATGCAGCGCGTGTGTTATTCGAACGCGATGTTGCATTTCTTTTACGGCTTGCCGCGCATGGTGTTTTTGCTCTCGCCGTTGTCGTACTTGTTTTTTCAGGCGCACATTATTCATGCCGAAGCGCTGGCGATTGCGGCCTACGCGCTGCCTCACCTAGCACACGCCAACGTGACCAATTCGCGTATGCAAGGAGAGCATCGCCACTCTTTCTGGGCTGAATTGTATGAGGCGGTGCTCGCATGGTATATCTTCAGACCCACACTGGTGGCGTTGATCAGTCCCAAATTGGGCAAGTTTAACGTGACTTCCAAGGGCGGATTGGTTGCCGAAGAGTACTTCGACTGGGAGATCAGTGAACCTTATTTGGTGATGCTGGTGCTTAATATCGGGGGGTTTATGATCGGAATAGTGCGACTGTTCTGGTGGAATACCTTTGAGGCGGATACCGTAATCCTTAATTTGCTCTGGACGGTTTACAATCTGGTGATATTGGGTGCCTCCGTGGCCGTCGCGACAGAGACGAAGCAGGTGAGGAATAATCACCGTGTTGTTTGTAATCAAAAAGCCATGCTGAAATTGAACACGGGTCATAGTATTGTGTGTCGTGCAAATGATTATTCTGAAGGCGGTTTAGGGTTGCTGATGCCGGAGGCGGGCATGGTGACATTGGGTAGCGAGGTGCGCGTTTCGCTTTTCATGGGGTACAGGGAGTGTGTGTTTCCAGCACGCGCTGTGTTCACCAAAGACGTTAGCGTGGGGTTGGAATTTGAAGCGCTCGACATACAGCAACAGATGGATTTGGTGCAGTGCACACTGGCGCGTGCCGATGCCTGGCTGGACTGGTCGGAAAATCGTGAAGTGGACCGCCCCTTCAATGGCTTGAAGGAGATTCTGTATCACAGTATGCGGGGATTCCAGCATCTGGGACATTATTTAACAGTCCGGATGAGAGGGCATTTTGAGGGAGAGCCTGAAAAAGTGGATCTGGGTATCTTCGAGAAGAAAAAAACGGGCTTGGATGCGATGACCGGGCGGTTCCGTGCGTTATTGCGTGCGGGGCGTAGCATGATGCTGCGGTCGGGGGTTAAAATAACCGCTGCGCATGCTGAAGTTGAGCGCGCTGATTCATATCGGGTTGATCTAAAAGCAGTGATGTTGAAAAAATAGGGCAGTCTGGCGTCCTTGGAGGGGTGGCTTGTTGTTCAAACCGGGAATGATCCTGCGTGATAAAGCGCAAAAATAGCGATGCCACTTTTACGGCTCGAAATATTATTGATTGTGAGTGAATGATGACTTCGCGTCTTAACTATACGAATAGTAAGCAAAAATTTAAATTTAACCGCCTGCATAAAGCATTGCTGAGCGTGATTTTTGTTACCTGTGCCACAGCGCCGGATGTCGTTTATGCAAAAAAACATCATCACACAGCGCCGGTTGAATCCGCGCCCGTGGTGGCGGTTGATGCGGTTGCCCCCGTCAACTCTGACGATGTGAGCCATTATTCCTATACGTTTGAAGAGTTGGGCGAATTAAGACCGATGGAATTGCGCGGCGTCAACGGTCAGCGCACACTGACCGTTGCGGTGCGAAACGACGAAGTGATTACCGCTGCCAAGGTCAAGTTATCCTACGCATGGTCTCCTTCACTGATCCCTGAATTGTCGCATCTGAAAGTTAAACTCAACGACGAGTTGATGACTTCGCTGCCGTTGAATCATGAATATAGCAACGGACATCTCAGCGATGTTCAGTTGGATTCAAATATGTTCATTGATTTCAATAAGTTAACGCTGGAGATGATCGCGCACTACACGCGTGAATGTGAAGATCCGATGCACTCCACGCTGTGGAGCAACATCAGCAATCAAAGCAAGCTGGATCTGACCGTCCGCCATTTGATCATGCCTAATGACATGGCTTTATTGCCCGGTCCATTTTTTGACAAGATGGACAACCATAGGCTCAACCTGCCTATTGTGTTCCCGGCCGCACCCGCTAACGATGTGCTGCACGTTGCCGGGGTGGTGGCCTCCTGGTTCGGTAGTCTGGCCAGTTATCGCGGTGCCGAGTTTCCGGTGATGCTCAATACCCTGCCTAAGGGGAACGGTGTGATGATGGTGTCCGGTAGTGCTGCGCCCGCCGGGTTGAATCTCCCCGCTATCACCGGGGCGAGTCTAGCAGTGGTGACGAATCCGTTGAACACACACGCAAAATTGCTGGTGATCATGGGGCGTGATGCCAAGGAGTTGGAACTGGCTGCTCATGCTTTGATGCTGGGTAAACCGACCTTGACAGGTGGTTATGTCAATGTGACGCAGGTGGCCGAGGTGCCGTTACGTAAGCCCTATGACGCACCTAACTGGATACCGACCGATCGTCCGGTTCATCTGGGGGAGTTGGCCAAACATCCGGATTTGCAGGTGGAAGGCGTGACGCCGGATATGATAAGGGTTAACTTCAATTTGCCGCCGGATATGTTCCCCTGGCGCAGCGACGGCGTGCCGCTGGATTTACATTACCGTTATACCATTCGTCCGGTGGTCGACCGCTCCACCCTTAACGTCAATATCAACGGCCAATTTATCCGTTCCCTACCGCTCTTGAGCGTGCCGGGCAAGCTGGATAAAAAGGTCAAACTTCCATTTATGGAAGATGGTAAGGTGGTGGGCAACGAAGTCGTCTTGCTTCCGCACGACAAGGTGTTCGGCCAGAACCAGATGCAGTTCCATTACTTTTTTGATTACATCAAACAGGGCGCCTGTAAGGATGTATTCCTGAATAATGAGCGCGGCGTGATCGATACCGATTCGACCATCGATTTTTCTTCTTTCCCGCATTACACGGCGATGCCGAATCTGGCGTATTTCGCCAATGATGGTTTCCCGTTTACCCGTATGGCGGATTTGTCGGAAACGGCGGTGGTGATGCCGAATAAGGTGTCTCTGGCTGAGATGGAAACTTATCTGATGATTATGGGGAGGATGGGGCGTGTCACGGGCTATCCGGCAATAAGGCATGAGCTCGTTTCGGCGGCGAATGTTGAAGCGAATGCCAACAAGGATTTGATCTTGATCGGCTCAGCGGGCAATCAACCGCTGCTTGAACGCTGGGCGGATAAGATGCACCCGTTGCTTAATAATGGCTCGCATACGCTGAAGCTGCCCGGACCTTTCGAGCGCTTGCGCTCACGCTGGGAAAATCGCGACCTGGAAGATGCGATGCACCGCGCGGGGGATTTGATTACCAAGGGCGATGGCGGTCTGGGCGCGCTGGTAGCTTTTGAGTCGCCCCTTAAAGCGGGGCGCGCGGTGGTGGTGTTTACCGGGGATAATCCCGATCAAATCGAGACCCTCGCCACTTCGATGGCTAACCCCAAGATGTTACCCTCGTTCCACGGCGATCTGGTGATGCAAAGCGGTAAACGCATCGAAGGTTTTCAGACCGGCCCTACTTATTTCACCGGTTCTTTGCCATGGTGGACGGCGCTGCGCTGGTATTTGTCCAAACAGCCGTTGATCCTGATCGTCTTGATCGGGGCTGCTGCCTTGCTGGTGGCGGTGATGGCTTTCCGCTATCTGCGCAAATTGGCGTCAGTGCGACTGGGTAAGTGATCGACTGATGAGCCTCACCGTTCGTCTGCTGCTGGTGTGCTTGCTTTTGCCTGTATGGGCATACGCTGTCCCCTGTGCCGACTGGCCGATGTGGAGGGATTTCGAGCAACGCTTTATTCAGGCTGACGGCCGGGTTATGGCCGATGAGAGCGAGCAGCATTACAGCACATCGGAGGGGCAGGCTTATGCTTTGTTCTTTTCATTGGTCGCAAACGATAAAAATGCTTTTGAGCGGATACTGGGCTGGACGCGCGATAATCTGGCCGGCGGGGATTTAAGCGCTTGTCTGCCGGCCTGGCAGTGGGGCAAGCGTGCGGATGGAACTTGGGGGGTGGCGGATCAGAATTCAGCTTCGGATGCTGATACCTGGTTAGCTTATACTTTGCTCGAAGCCGGGCGCTTGTGGCATGAGCCGCGTTATACGGCGCAAGGCAATTTGTTGCTGGCGAATATACGGCTGCACTTAGTCCGCAATTTTTCTGGCTTAGGGATGATGCTGATACCTGCCGTAAGCGGATTTGATCTGGCTGAGAGCGGGGCTCGTTTTAATCCCAGTTATTATCCTGTGCAACTATTTCGGGTGTTTGCCAAAACAGATTCGAACGCGAGATGGGATGAAATCATTGAGAATAGTTTTGCGTTGATCAAGGCGGCGGCACCTCACGGTTACGTGCCGGATTGGCAGGGCTATGTGCCGGGAACAGGTTTTATGCCTGACCTAAAGTCTGGTGATGCAGGTACGCACGATGCGATACGCGTGTACTTGTGGTGGGGTATGCTGGATCGGCATGATCCCATGGCGATGCGACTCAAAAAGGTGCTCTACGGGATGAACCAGTGGATCCCTCGTTATGAAATTACCCCTCCGTTGAGCGTGGAGGCGAGAACAGGTCAAGTGTCCGGCGTGAGTCCGCCGGGTTTTTCTGCTGCCTTGCTTCCCTATTTCGCTACCATGGACAATAAGCGTGCGCTGCATTTGCAAAGTGAGCGGATGATCGCTTATCAGTTCGATGGGCTGATTGGTCAGGATCCACGTTATTATGATCAGGTGCTTACCCTGTTCGGTCAAGGTTGGTTGGCACATTACTTTAGTTTTTCCTCACAAGGGCAACTTGTCGTACAGTGGAATTCATCATGTTCAGCAAAAAAATAATCTGGCTGGCGGTACTCTCCGCTTATCCGCTTTGGGCGGATGCATCTTCTGCTAAATCATCCGTGAAAGTGCACGGTAAAACCATCAGTACCGAGAATTTTGTTCCGGCGCAGGATGAACCTTTTTCCTCGGCTAGTATGGATAAGAAAGCGGCTAGCGAAGATGTTAAGGCTGTTGAACCGCAGACTGTTAAAGCCGAGACAGTCAAGCCTGAATCGGAGAGCAAATCAATACAGGGTGAAGCCGAGCAAATTCAAGCTTTTTTGAGCCCTGCCTCAGCACCCGTTGCATCAACAATTTCAGCAGCTGTTAACTCAACTCAGATTATTCAAGAAAAAGTAGTGGTTAAGGCGACTTTAGCGACACAAGCGGTTGAGTCAGTTCAGTTGAAACAACCGGTTGAGCCGGCATCAGCCGTTAAAACTATTCAGCCCGTACAGCTGGTTGAGGTGAGCCGTACAGAGCAACCCAGACTGGAAACGAGTCCGGTCGAGAAAACTGGTGGGCCGCTGCGGGTCAATACCAAACCGACGAGTCAGGAGTTGCAAGATCGCGAGCAATATTGGCAGCGTCGCGGGCGCAGCGATTTGGCGGCTAAGGTGCGCGATCAAATCAAGGCGCTGCAACCAGGAAATGAGGCGGTGATGGCCGTTGCTGTGCCACCCGCCAAAGTGCTTACTCGCGAAGTGCTGAAAGCTGAAGCTCCGGTGGTGCAGAAACCCGTTATCGAGATTGCCCCGAAATCCGTTTTGCCTGAGATTAAGCCTGTACCGGTTAAGACGGATGAGCCGTTACGCAAGGAAATTTCGGCACCAGTGCAGGTATCAGCTCCTGTAACGGCAGCAACTCACGTTGCCGTACCAAGGTTAGTTCCTGTGCCAACTTCAGAGTTAGCACCAATATCAGCACCAGCACCAGTTCTTGCATCTGCACCAGTAGTCCTGCCAATTCCCGTGAAAACACCGGTGTCTCCTGTTAAAGCTGCCGCTCATGTGAGTGGGACCTCAAAGTCGGATAAAATTTATCGCGACGCTTCGGCGGCAACTGAGCCGGGTGTAATACAGGCTAAAACGGATCTGGATGAGCGTAACCGTTATTGGGATGCGCATGGGCGCAGTGATCTGGTAGCGCAAACGGCTAAACCTGTGATGCAGGATGCGAAAAAACCGGCTGAGCCGGTGAGCCGTGATGTGAAACGTGCAGCGGATGAGCGTTCGCTAAAAAAAAACATGACTAACAGTCAGTCGGACAGCGTAGAAAATGGAATCGGTTTTGTCAGCGCAAATCCAAGTAAGCAGGAATTGGATGAGCGGGCGGAATATTGGGCTGCACGCGGCCGAACTGATTTATCGGCTAAGGTACAAAATCAAATAACGGAACCTAAACTGGATAGTCCGGTGCGTCCGATTGTTACCCCTGTCGTTCGTCCTGTCGCACCGATGCGCGCTGTTGCTGCCCCAGTTGCGGCTCCTGTCGCCGAGCGTGTCCGTAGTGTGACGCGGACTACTGCCGGAGAGAGCGATCAGGCCGGCTCGGAATTGCCTAAGCCTACCAGTCAGGAACTCGATGACGGCGCGCAATACTGGGAAGCGCGGGGAAGGTCGGATCTGGCGAGTCAGTTAAGGCAGAAACTACAAACACTGGAGCCGCGTCGTGCAATCGTGGCGCGCAATGCGGTGCAGACGCCTTCTATTGATGTTGAAAAAACTAAATATAATCAAAATGTTGCTAAAACCGCGCTGGAAGAGGCGCTGGTGAAAAATCCGGGCAGCACGCAATCGCGTCTTGATCTGGCTCAGATTTATCAGAGTGCCGGTGAATTTAACAAGGCGCGTGGGCTGATCGATGGCGTATTGGCGGGCAGTCCGGATCTGCCGGCAGCGCTGTATAGCAGTGCACAGCTCTATGCTGAACAGCGGCTCTGGCGGGAAACGTTGTTTACGCTGGAAAAAATCTCGCCAGTCTCGCGTATTGATGAAATGGGCAAGCTGCAAAAGACGGCCTGGGCTCATGTGCAGATAGATCGTGCAGATGCGCTGGTTCGTCAGGGCAACAACCGGGAGGCGGAACTCCTGCTGCGGCAGGTTGCGGTGGAGCTGGCTGTCAATTACAACCAGAGTGAGCCGCCCCAAACGCCCACGCTGTGGAAGCGTGTGACGCAGAAAAAGGCGAAGCATTAGCGGTGTTTTTTCTGGACATGGTATCCAATCATGCTTATGCTTTACGCATTGCTTAGTGACTATTAGAGGATGGAAAAATGAGTTTACTTCTTGCAGGGATGACAGTCCTGATGATCGGCGACAGCCATATGGCGACCAAAGGTTATTTGATTACCAGTTTGCACGATGAATTGATGCAGCAGGGCGCGAAGGTCTACTCTTTCGGCGCATGCGGCACGCAATCCGGTGACTGGATGAGAACTATACAGCCGCCTTGCGGCGCGGCATTTCGTCTGAATGACAAGCCGATCCGCCTGCGCGCAGGGGAGGCCGCTTCCACCACGCCGCTGCCGGATCTGGTCAAGGAATATCATCCGGATCTGATCGTCGTGATCAACGGCGACACCATGGCAGGTTACAAGAGCGCCGTGTTGCCCAGACCCTGGATTTCCAAGGAAGTGTCTATGTTGACCAACGGCATCAAGGCCAGCGGCGCGAGTTGCGTCTGGGTAGGTCCGGCGTGGGGCAATGAAGGCGGCAAAAACGGCAAGAATTTCCCGCGTGTGAAGGAAATGTCTGATTTTCTTGCAGAAAATGTCGCCCCTTGCATCTATATCAATTCGCTCAAATTGTCCAAACCCGGCGAATGGGGAACTTTGCCGGAAGACGGTCAGCATTTTACCGATGCGGGTTATCAGTCCTGGGGCAGTGCGATTGCTAAGGAAATCTTTTCCTCCGACATTTTGCAAAAAATTAAACATTGAGACCGATGATGAAACGCCTACATTTAACCGCATTCGCTTGTTTGTTCACCGGTCTGTCGGGCTTTGCGATCGCCGAGCCGCAATTGTATGAAACGGGGCCTGCGGAGGAATCCTCCTATGTCCGCTTCGTCAACGCGACCGACAAGGACATCAGTGTGCTGTCCTCGACAGGTTCCGCGAAGATTGCCTTGAGCACCAAGAATGAGGGGCGTGTGTCGCGTTTCTATCCGGTTAAAGCAGGCACGAAACTGTCCGCAACCATACAACACGGCGATAAAAAGGACCCTGTCGATGTGACCGGCAAGCCGTGGGAGTACATCACCATTGCGGTGCTGCCCGGCACTGGTGCGCAGGTGGAAACGAAATTGATCCGGGAAACACCGACGGATTTCAACGCGATGAAATCGTCTGTTTCTTTGTTTAATCTGGACGCTAAGTGTCCGGATGCGGTGATGCAGGGTGGCGCTAAGGCTGCGACCATCCTCGATAAAGTGCAACCCTTTAGTGTGGCAAGACGATTAGTGAATCCGGTTAAATTGACCGCGACGGTGGCCTGCGGTGCTGCGACCAGCAATGTGGATTTGTCTCAATTGCAGGCGGGCGAGCGTTACAGCGTGTTTTTGCTCAATCTGAAAAATGCCCGTCAGACGTTTTTTGCGCGTGACGTCAATTAGCCCTAGTACTGTTTGTGTAAGGCCGGGCGGGTGATTGTGGTGCCACAGTCAGCTCACCCCGGTATTATTTAGAGGTTATTATGGTTTTTGCGTCCCTTGAGTTTCTGACGCTGTTCTTGCCGGTTTTTTTTGCGTTTTACTTCCTGACTCCGCAGCGTTTTCGTAACCACACCCTGTTGTTCGGCAGCTGGCTTTTCTACGCCTGGTGGACGCCCAAGTTTCTGATTTTAATTATATTTTTAACGATCGTCACGTGGCTGGCGGCAATTCTGATAGACCGTTCAGATTCGGAAAAGCACAAGACACGCATTATGGCTGCGGCGATTATCGTCAATCTGGCCAGTCTCGCCTGGTATAAATACGCCAATGTGGTGGTCAGATCGCTCAACGACCTATTCGGCAGCGCGGATCATCCGTTGATTGTCTGGGAGACGGTGTTTTTGCCGATCGCGCTGTCTTTTACCGTGCTGCACGCGACCTCCTATCTGGTCGATGTACGTCGCGGCGTGGTGCAGGCGCAATACCGTTTCACTTTTTTTAGCGCGTACATCGCGATGTTCCCGCATCTGATCGCAGGCCCCATCGTTCGCTACCGTGTCATCGAAAAAGAACTCAAGGAACGCTTCTTCTCGGCCGAGGAGTTTGCTACCGGCGTGCGTCGTTTCATGATCGGTTTCGCCATGAAGGTGCTGATTGCCGACCCCTTGTCGCCGCTGGTTGCTATGGTGTTTAAAGAGTCCAGTCCGTCGCTGATCGACGCTTGGGTAGGTTGCGGCGCTTACACTATCCAGTTGTATTTCGATTTCGCAGGTTACAGTCTGATGGCGATCGGTCTGGGCTTGATGCTAGGTTTTAAGTTTGAGCCCAACTTCAATAATCCCTATCTGGCCTTGTCGATACAGGACTTCTGGCGCCGCTGGCATTTGACCCTGTCATCCTGGTTGCGTGATTATTTGTATATCTCGTTGTTGGGCGGCAACCGCGACGGTCAGACGCGTACCTATGTCAATCTGATGCTGACCATGGCGATCGGCGGCTTGTGGCATGGCGGCGAGAGCTGGAATTATCTGATCTGGGGCATCATCCACGGGTCGGCGCTGTGTGTGGCACGCGCCTATAACCATGCGGGTTACCGGATTCCCGATCTCGCCTCACGCGTGCTGACGCTGGTGGTGGTGATGCTGGCCTGGACGATATTCCGTGCCTCGGATTTCCATGCGGCGCTCAGTATGTGGGGCGGGCAGTTCGGGCTTAACGGGATCGCGATGGGCGATGCGGTCTCGCTTGCTATGCGGCCGACCATTTACGCTTCGTTTATCGTCGGGATCATCTGCATTGTTTATCCTGCGACGCGCATTGCCGCGACCGGATGGGGCATCTTCGGCAGCCGCAGCTGGCGCGCGATCTGGCCGGCGTTAGCGTTTGCCTATGCGCTAATCGTCCTGACGGGGCAGCAGTCGCCGCCGTTCTTATATTTCCAGTTTTGAGGGACTCAGCCATGGCTATAAAACCTGAAAAACTCATGCTGGTGCCGGTCGCGGCCTTTGTCCTGTTGTTGCTGGCGGGCTTGGCTGTCTCGGTGATCTCGTTGCAAGCGGTCACGCCGGATGAATGGCGCGAACTCAAAGATCCGCAAAAGATACTGAGCGGTGCATCCACCAAGCGCTTTACCAAGTTGCTCAATGCGCATTTCGTGTTGGGCACCACGTTCAATCAGATCGAGCGCGGCTTACAATGGAATCTGACCGGGGATTACGGCCCCTCCGTGCGCGCAGGTTGCTCGGACTGGTTGTTTTTAGCGGATGAACTGGAAGTGCATGCCGATCGGGAGAAGTCTGCGCAGTTCAGGGCGGATCTGGCAGTCCGTCTGAATGCTCAATTGCGGGCGCGCGGGATCAAATTGTTGATGGTAGTGGTGCCTGATAAGACACGCGTTGAGAGTAGCCATCTGTGCGGCTTGCATCGTCCCGCCTCGTTTGAGTCGAGGGTGACCAACTGGCAGGCGTCGCTCAAAGGGCAAGGGATCGCTACGTTGGATTTGACCACGACCCTGATGAATACGCCGGGTGAGCGTTATTACCGCAGCGACACGCACTGGAATGAAACGGGCGCGTCTGCGGCCGCTAAGACTGTCGGTATAACGCTGGTGGGACTGGGCTGGGCGACGGTTGCGCCTGCAGGAGAAGTTGCCCTGAACCCGGTTCGCACCGCGCGTTCCGGTGATCTGGTGCATCTGGCGGGGTTGGATGGTCTGCCAGGATTTTTGCGACCTGCGCTTGAGCAGGCACAAGTCACCGAGGTGGCGCCGGTGGCGGTGGCGAGTGACGACCTGTTCGGTGACTCGGGCACGCCGGGCGTGGCGCTGATCGGCACCTCCTATTCGCGCAACAGCAATTTTGTGCCATTTCTGGCGCATAGACTGGGTGAGCCGTTGGCGAATTTAGCCAAAGACGGTGGCGATTTTTCTGGGGCGGCGACGGCTTATTTTGCAGGGGCAACGTTTCGCGATACGCCACCTAAGCTGGTGGTATGGGAAATTCCTGAGCGCGTGATCGAGATGCCGATCAAAGAGGCTGAACGCAGGTGGTTTGATACGCTCGGTAAAAGTTCATGGATACATTAAAATATAATTTAATCAAATAGTTGAAATTTTATTCTCTGCTTGACTAGGTGCTTGTAATCATTGAGTCGGACTACAGAGTTTTTTAGGATCAATCACATAGAACTTCAGATTCCTTAGTCAGTGGAATCTGCAATGTCACACAACTGCCCATGCCGTGCGCCGTATCGATTATTAGTTTTCCGTCCAGTGCCAGCATACGCTCCTGTATGCCAAACAGTCCAAAACACTGCAATTTTTGCTGAGCAGTTGTTGGATCAAAACCGATGCCATTATCCTGTACGATTAATTGTAAAATATTGTTTTTAATCATTATATGTATATTAATCAAACTGGCATTAGCGTGCTTTGCGGCATTGGTCAGCAGCTCCTGAGTGATGCGAAAAATCAGCGTTAATTGCACATCGTTGATCTCGTGTGTATCGCCGTTGCAATCGAGGTGGCAGGGGATTTTAAGCATGCGGCTAAAATCGTCGCTGAGCCATTCGAGGGCTGCGAGCAGCCCCATATCAAGAATGGTGGGGCGTAAATTGGCGACGATGCCATACATACTGGATAAGGCTTGGTCCAGTATGCTTTGCATTTGATTCGTTTTAGAGGCGAGTTCGGGTAGTTGCGGGCTGTACTCCATTTTAAGCATGCCGATATTTAATCTCAACGCGGCCAGCAGTTGACCTAATTCATCGTGTAATTCGTAGGCGATTCGTTTTCTTTCCTCCCCCCGTACGAGTTCTGAACTGGTGGTTAACTGTCTTAGCTTCTCAAGCGCATTCGCAAGCTTCAATGATTCCTCTTCACGATTGGCGGCGTAAAGTTCTATTTTAAACTGCATTAGATGGCGTTCGGTAACGTTGTTGTGTGCGATGATCGCGCCATATTTTCCGCCCATATTCATCGGCGAGACGCTCATTTCAAACCAGCGTTGTTGATGTGCCGAATGACAGGGATATTCCAAAAGAAATCGGCTCTGACGCCCGGCTAATACATCGCAAATTCCGTCGTATGCCAGAAGTGCGCCTTCACTTGTCAAATCGTTTTTGCAAACAGCAAGATAGTTGGTGCCGATATCGGATGCGCTATAGCCGTTTTCGGTTGCAAAAGCCAGCCAGGGTTGGTTGACCACGACGATAATCCCATCTTGATCGATGATCGCGATATTCGACGCGGCTGAGTTGAGCGCGGAGAGTAGAAACTCACGGTTCATCTCAAATTTTTCGTTCGATTGTTGCAAGGTACTCATAGTCAGTTCAACGGGAGGTGAAAGCGAGTCAATCTGCACCGATTGACTACGCGGGATACAGCGTTTGTTTGTGTGCAGGTAATGAGCATGATTAGCACGAGTGAATACCGGATATGAATTATGCGGCATTTGTTAAGTATTTCACAATCAGGCTAATCTGATGGGATGTCAGACACTTTCAGGCGAACGTAAAAAATCATGCCGCCCTTTTTGGGGCGGAGTGGCGTTAGAAGAGGTTAGGTTAATATTGCGAATAAGGCACAACCGGATCCGGCTTGAGTTTGATCGGTCCTGTTTCCGGTTTGAACATATAGCGCATATACATCAACAGGGCGTTCGGGGCGTAGTAGGCTGAACGGTCTATGCTGAAGCGTCCGCCCAGCGCGATGTTGGGCGTCATGCGGTATTCTGCCAGCGCGCGTAAACCGTAACCGAAACCGCCTCCGTTTCCTCCAGGATAGACTGCTGAATTGTAATAGGAAGCAAAGTTAGGGCCGGCAGTGGCTCTAGTTTGCAGCGCCGGATCGGTCGGGAAATACGGTGAGGCATTCTCATGGGTGTATGAATAGGAGGCGCTGGCCATCAGTTGATAGGAGAGCAAATTGCTGCGTCCGTTCAAGGTGATCGGCACGCCGAAGCTGACGCTGCTTTGCGGGCTGTAGTAACCGCCGTGACCGAAGGTGTAGAAGGATTCGTTTTGCGAAAAACTCATGTAATTGGCGTTGAAGCCTATATTCAGCGCCATATCATCGGTGGTGTAGACATCCGTGTCTATCGTGGTGCGCAGGAACAGGCGGTCGTTGTTCAATACGTTGATGCCGCGCAGCAATCCGTAAGAACCCATTGCCGCCACGTTGTACGTGCTCAGTGTAGTTGACATGTACAGCGTAATGCCGGTATTGGTCACCCCCCCCCAGACAGCGCCGGTGACCGGATCCTTAGTTCCTGCATAGGAGAGCAGTGAGCCGGTATAAGGACGGCGGGAGATATTGAGCGAATAACTCATGCGACCGATGTCGCCACCGGTGCGCACCCCACCCACTACATTGTTGACGGGAAAACCGATGCCAACCTCGCCGATATCCGCCCTGAAGGTATCATTCTCGTAGCCTAACGCGACTGATGTTCCGGAAGCGGTTTGCGCTAAAGGTTGAGCCAATCCACCTTGAGTGGGTTGGATCTTTCCGAAGAGGGAGGCATCCGTGAAGTTCGCGGGCAGTGAGCCAGCGTCGATGTCGACCTTGTCGACTTGCACGATGCCGCGCGCCTGATAACCGATAGGGAAACGCGCCAGCAGCGGGACTTCAGTCGCATTGTAAGTGGAGGTGCCATTGCCGGCGGACTTCATCTGGATGTCCAGACCGCCCTCAACCACAAATGGCGCGCGCGATTTCGCGATGCTGCTCATTTCCTGATCGGCGATGGATGCTGCGTTGCCGGCTGTATAGCTGGTCGTGGTAGCGTTGTCGGCGGACAGGGCTGCGCGATAAATGCTGTCGCTCTCCCGGGTGCTCACCAGAATAGGCGAGGTTTTGCTGATACGTTCAGTCCTGAGCGTCTTGCTCTCTTCGTTCGTCGCCGGCTTGGCCGGGAGCAGGTTCAGCAGGATGTCGGGGGTGGTTGGTGTGTCCGTTGGGGTGACGGACGGTGCAGCCGGTTTTTCAGGTTTTGGGATGCTCTGCGATTTGGTTTTTTGATAGTAATTCATCGCCTCGTTGTACTGACCATCGGCACGGGCCAGATTGCCGGCTTGTAACAAGACATCACTGTTGTTCGGGAAATGACTAAGCAGGTCATTGACGGTCTGATGTGCGCCCGGCAGGTCAGCCATGTTTTGCTGCAATTTGGCAATGCGCAGGCGAGTATCGATGTCATCGCCACGCGTCAAAGCCAACAGTTCCTGTATTTCCCTTTGCGCATTGCTGAGCTGTTTGTCCTGATAGTAAGCATAGGCCAGATCCCAGCGGAGGTTCAGATCGTTCGGGTATTCTTCTTTTTCCTGATTTAACAGCGGAATGGCATTTTCCGGCAATTCGGCACGGGAGAAATAATTGCGGTGATAGCGGAAATAGTCGGCGTTGCTCAATTGGTTGTTGCCAAGGATGGTGTCAGCAAACTGGTTGGCCTGTTCAACTTTGCCTTCCTTCATCAGCTTGTCAAATTGTCTGCCGGCCATGGCGAATTCGATATTCTGGATGGTGGCTTTGTATTTGAGCGTAACTTCGTCAGTGCTATCCGGTATGCGCAAAGTAGGCAAATAGGCGACCAGTTCCTGATCTTTAGAGGCGCGATTGAGCAAGGATGCGAAATAGATCTGTGTGGATAGCGGTGCCGGTTGAGGCAGTTTGCGCATGGCCGAGAGTCCCTGACGGGGTAGACCCAACCTGAACCAACCTTCGGCAACCTGTTCGGTGGCCGGATAATTGCCGCGCGCCTCAGATTCGGCGATCGCCATGATGCGGATGGCTTCCTTGCGGTTGCCTCCCACCAGCTGTGCTTCGGCTTGCTGGAAGTAATACTGTATTTGTGCACGGTTACGCGTGTCGCGCATCGCATCCGTCATCGCGTCGTTTGGAATCTTGGACAGGCTATCGAGTCCCGCCGCATAGTCATCGACACTTAATAACACCAGTGCGCGGGAATAGTGCATGACCGGGTCGGCGGGTGATAGCGCCGCGCCTTCCTGCATGATCTGCTTGCCCAGCGGGGTTAAGCCGACACTGACATACAATTTAGCCAGAGAAAAACGTGCCCAGGGTTCTTTAGGGTCGAGGAGTACTGCCATTTCCAGTGCCTGTATGGCGTGGCTGGGGCGGTGGGCGGCCAGATATAAATCTGCTTCTTCACGCAGCAGACCGGCTTGCACAGAAGGATTTTTGTTGAGTTCGTTAGGGTAATCCTTGTGGACCTGTTCTATCAGTTCCATTGCCTCGGTATTGCGTTGTGTACGCACCAGCAAGCTGGTGAGGCCGCGTATTGCGGAGACGTTAAACCCTTCTTTGGCCAGCGCTGCGCGATACAGGCGTTCGGCTTCCACCAGTTCATTCTCGGCTGCCTTGATATTGCCCAGTAGTGCAAGTGCATTGGGCTCATCGGCTTGGAGCGCCAGTGCCTGTCCTGCTGAGGTTTCAGCTTCAGGGAGTTTGTTCGCTTCTAACAGATCGCCGGCAGCACGCATGTTTTTCCAGAATCCGGCGGTGATCACTAAACCCTTCCAGCGCGCGCTTTCACCCTTCTCTGCGGCAGACGCTTGGCTGAACCACTGTTCGGCTTCGGCATTACGGCCTTGTCTTAATTTGACATATCCCAAACCGCCTAAGACTTCGGGGTCTTGCGGACGGTTTTTCATCACCTCTAACAGGCCTTTTTCGGCTACTTCCAGATCGCCGTCTTCCAGCGCGTCCAGCGCGGCGGTACGCGCGATGATGTCTGGATCGTTGGCTTTACTGGTTTTGTTATCTGTGGTCGCGGCGGTGGCTTCGGTCTGGTGTTTATCAGCTTTTTTGCCGGCCAATTTGCGGGAAGATTTTTTCTTACTCAGAATGATAGGTTTTTGCGTGCTCACTATGCCGCGGACTGCGCCGTTTTTTTGCACATCGCCTAACAGGTTAATCATTTCCTGATCGTTAGGATAAGCCGCTAAAAAATGTTTAATGGCCTGTTGTTTGTAGGCGTTGTCGGGCAGTTTACGCAAGCTGTGCCGCCAGCCGTTTTGCAGGCGTTGTGTATTGACGCCTGAGACGGTGGGTAGTGCTTCGTAGCCTGTGACGGCGGAAGTGAGAGATTCGCGACGGTTAGCTTGCAATTCCAGCTGGATCAGGCGGTAACGTGTATCGCCCGTTTTCTTATACAGCGATGAGAGTTCTTCCTGTGCCTTGTCATAGTCGGCCTTGCTGGTGCCGTGGAAGCGTGCCTCATCCAGTTCATCTTTACCCGGTTTAGCAGGTTTTTCTTTGGCTAGACTATCGGTCTGAGAGACCATTGGGGCGAAAACAGGTGCGGGTTGAGACGCCGGTTTTTCAACCAGATCGCCCATCTTGCTGTGGTAGGTTTTACTCAATTCACGGGTGCGGGGGCTGTTCGGTGCGCTTTGTTCCAGCGTGGTCAGGTAGCGTAGCGCTTCGCTGGATTTGCCATGCTGCAATTCCAGATTCCCCAGCATGAACAACCCCTCTTCGGAGGTAGGCTCTACCATGAGCACTTTGAGCAAAAAGGGTTTCGCCCGATCCGGTCGGTTCTTTTGCTCCCACTTCTTCGCGCTGTTTAACAGTTCGGTAGTACCGTTGGCGGCAGGAGCGGCAAACACAGGGGACGAGATGATGCCTGCCAGTATCAGGGTGAGGGATAGGGCGCGTAAATTTATTTGCATTTTGACATCCAACGTGGAGTTAAATTACCTTTTGAATCAAATTGATACAACTTGTTGAACCAGCCGGTGCCGTATAGTCCCAGCACCTGGTCGTAATAGCTGTCTTCACCGATAGGCTGATCTGCTATGCGTTTGAGTTGTTCGTCAGAGGATTTGTAGAACCCTGAGGCCTGTAAAAAGGGCAGCATCGCAGCAGAAAAGCCACTCGATCCGGGATGGTTAGCTACTCCGCTGATAACCTGTATCGATTGCGGGGGCGAGCCGTGGCTGGCGATAAATTGCGCCATCGGTTTGAAGGTGTCCGTCAATACGCGTCGAGCACTGTCGTCGCGGTTCATCATGCCGGCCCATAAATACACGCGGATCGCATCGTAAGAGCCTTGTTGACCATCGGTGTCGGGTAAATAACCCTGTGCATCCTCGTAGAGCGTCCAGTCGGGTGCATAGCCTTTGGGCGAGGCGTTGGTGATGATCTGCAGCGAGGAATTGGTCAGCGCCACCCAGCGAGGATCTTTGCTGTGCGCGCTAAACCAGCGCAGCAGTTGCAAGGGGAGGTAGCTGGGGTTTAAGCGCACGCGATGCTCGTCGGGGGTAAATCCCATTTTGCCCGGCAACAGCACCAGGCCTAGCTTGGGAATGTCTTTGGTTTCAGTCGAGAGGATGCGGTCGGCCATCAGCGAGGACAGCGCGACATAGCGGCGATCGACCCAAAGCCTGCCTGCCTCGCCCAGTGTGTAGGCCATCCACAGATCTGCATCGGAAGCGGAATTGCTATCGAGCACAGCCCAGTTATCATTGTCGTTCTTGCCCCACAGCCAGGCGGGTAAGTTGGTGGTCATATCCCCGTCGGAGAGATTTTTTTCCGACCAGTTGAACAGTTTCTCGAAAGTCGGTCGGTCATTGGCGACCAGAGCAAAGAACAGGGCGTAGGCCTGACCTTCCGAGGTGGTGCGCAGATCGTCCGTGTTGGGATCGATCACACGGCCTTCTTCGCTAATAAAGGTCTTTTTAAACGATTCCCACGCAGGCCAAGGTGCGTCGCAGGTCTCGGGTGCAGCTTGTGCCACGGTGCAAAAAAACAGTGAGAGGAGCAACAGAACTCGGTGCATAAAATTTGAATTTAACCGCATTTAATGATGGCCGCGTAACGGGTATGAGCTGTCGCGATGCTTGGGGTATTTTTTGCTGACTTTGTGTGTGTCGTTAAACATAGTTTATAATGTTGATTATATTGTATATTTTGTTAAATTAATCGCGATCGCACTCTTGTCTTTCAAAAATGGTGCAGGGTATTTAAAAGTTAGGCCGAGTCAGTCTGGAATACTACGCAACGCGGGCTGACTTTGCAACGCGACTTGAATGGGTACAGAGCGGGTAGAATGCGCACCTGATCAGCACATTGTCCTTATTTCGTGAACCGTAATTACTACTGGCGCATCGCCGGATTCTATTTTTTTTACTACGCCTTTATCGGCCTGTTCGCGCCCTATTGGAGTCTGTATCTTCAATCCATCCACTTCAGTGCGGTTGAAATCGGCATCCTGATGTCGGTACAACCCGTGATGCGTATGTTGGCGCCCAATCTTTGGGGTTGGCTGGCAGACCACACCGGGCGCCGCGGCGCGGTAATTCAACTTGCTGCCGCGTGCAGTGCATTTTTCTATCTCGGGGTGTTTGTTGTGACCAGTTTCTGGGGAATGATGCTGGTATTGGGTTTGATGAGCTTTTTCTGGAGTGCATCGATGCCGCTGGTCGAGGCGACCACGCTTAGCTATCTGGGCAGCAAGACGGCAGGGTACGGGCGACTACGTTCCTGGGGATCGATCGGCTTTATCGTCTCCGTGGTGGGCTTGGGTTACGCGTTTGACTATATCGCGATTGCCTGGCTGTTGTGGGCAGGCTTGATTTGCGAGCTGGGCATCCTGATTTTTTCCCGACAAATGCCCGAAACGCCTGTGTTGCCGCATCACACCGACGATCAGTCGATTCGCCAGATTATGCTGCAACCGCAGGTGATGTTTTTATTCGGCGCCTGTTTTCTGATGTCGGCAGCACACGGCCCTTACTACACTTTTTATTCGATCTTTCTTGTGGAGCACGGCTATGCGAAGAGTGCGGTGGGCGCTCTGTGGGCGTTAGGGGTGATCTGTGAAATCGCGGTGTTTTTTTGGATGCCAAAACTTACCCGTCGCTACGGATTTACCCGCGTGCTGATCGCAAGTTTCAGCTTGGCTGTGGTGCGTTTTTTGATGATAGGTTGGGGCGTGGATTATCTGGCGCTGTTGCTTTTCGCACAGGGCTTGCATGCGGCGACCTTTGGTGCTTATCACGCGGCATCGGTCGGTGTGGTACATGAGTTGTTTCAGGGGCGACATCAGGCTAAAGGTCAGGCTTTATTCGGTAGTCTGACCTATGGTGCGGGCGGAGTGCTGGGCGGATTGCTAAGCGGGCCGATCTGGCAGCATTATGGCGCGAGCCTGTTGTATACCGTCAGCGCTGTGATGGCGTTGGTAGGATTGTTGCTGATGTTGCAGCGTTCTGGTCGCGATAGACGGATATAATTAGCACTGTTCACTGTATCAACTGGGGAAGCTTAAGTGGATCGATTGGATGCACAGTATGAGCAGGATGATAACGAAGGTTCAAAAACACTTCGTGAACGCTCTGCTCGCCGGTTGTCCTTACAAAATCTCCCTTATTTATCCGCCTATTTGCAGGGTTTGAGTGATCAGGTAGCGAGAACTCAGGGAAAAGAGACAGCTCCTTCGCATCGTTCCCCGCAGCACTCATCTCCACAGTCGCAACATCAGCCGTCTCCTCCTCTGCAGCCACATCGTCGGGAAGCGGAATCCCATCCTGTTGGTGACAGGCGCACGAAAGTGTCGACCACTGAGCAAACTGAAGTTCGTCCGTCTTTACGGGACGCGTGGGCTAATTTTCTCGCGGCGATTAAAGTGCTCAGTGTGAATTTTGTCGCCCGGTTTCGCCGTGGTAAAAAAGCCGCTGTTCATCCGCTTGAGGGGAGTGAGCATTCGGAGCACAGGCACGTGCCACCCGGTTTACATCTGCCAATAGGTAACAGGCGGACGAATGCAGAGCCTTTTGTCGCGACACCGACTCTGGGTAGGTGGAGTTTTTACTTTATCGTCAAATTAGGTCTGTTCTGGCGTGAGCTAATCTCATTCCATGCTTTGCCCAATTTGCTGTTTGCCGCCTTTATTCTGATTCCTGCCCGATCAAGATTCTGGCAGCGGCTGAAAAATATTATCACCAGTTTAGTGGCGTTGACGCTGCTTTATTATGATTCCTGGCTGCCTCCTATCGGCCGCCTGATCTCACAGGCTTCGCTGCTGTCTGAATTTAGTTTTAGCTATCTGATTGAGTTGCTGGCGCGTTTTGTCAGTTTGCCGGTTATCGGGGGGCTGTGTGCGGCCTGGGTTGTTTATTGGCTGCTGTCGCGCTGGGTGCGCGCCGGGGTGCTGGTGATCGCCTGTATGCTGGTGATCGGAATCGTTAAGAGCCCGCTGGTTCAGAATTTTGAACACTTTTTTTCGGACGCCGATAAAATGTCCGGTCAGATGTCGTCGAATGCGAGCAAGAACGGTGCGCCGGATATGGACGTGGTGTTGCAAGATTTCTTTGATAAGGAGTCTTCACGTTCCGTGACCTTTGCGCCGCCGCCGGTTGGGGCAGCCCCATTCGATGTGATCTTCATTCATGTTTGTTCGCTGTCCTGGGACGATGTGCGCGCAGTCGGTCTGGAACAACATCCTTTGTGGCAGCGATTCGATCTGTTGTTGACTAAATTTAATTCTGCCGCATCCTATAGTGGCCCGGCGGCAGTGCATATTTTGCGCGCCACCTGTGGTCAACAACAGCATGAAAAAATGTATCTGCCGACCGCCGAAAATTGCTATTTAATGAATAGCTTACAGAATGTGGGTTTTGCGCCGAACTTTGCCATGAATCATAACGGGAAATTTGATGATTTTCTGGGGCAGGTGCAAACCCACGGTCATCTGACTGTACCGCCTATGCCGCTCACCGGGGTCGATATCGCCCAGTACGCATTTGATGCGTCTCCGGTTTACGATGATAGTTCGGTGCTCAATCATTGGCTGAGCGTCAGACAAAGACTCACTGCGCCCCGTGTCGCGCTGTTTTATAACACGGTCAGTATGCACGATGGAAATCACAATCCGGGCACGCATGCCGAGCCCAATACCCTCAAAACCTACGGGGTGCGCCTCGGACGATTTTTGGATCAGATGGAAGGGTTTATGCAAACGCTGGAGCGGTCTGGGCGTCGTGCGGTGGTGGTGATGATCCCTGAACACGGTGCAGCTTTGCGGGGCGACAAGCGGCAAATTTCCGGTTTGCGGGAAATTCCGACTCCGGCTATCACGCTGGTGCCCGTGGGTATCAAGGTGATAGGCGGCAATGTGCAGCGTGCGGGTGATCGCCTGGTTATCGATCAACCCACCAGTTTTCTGGCTGTCTCACACATCGTGGCGCGGATGCTGGAAAAATCGCCCTTTACCGATAACCGCTTTACGTCTGCCGATTATGTGGTGGACTTGCCGACTACCCCGTTCGTTGCACAAAATGAAAAGACCACCGTGGCTGAGTACCGGCATCGCTATTACCTCAATCGCGGTCTGGACGAGTGGGAAGAATACACGGAATTTAATACGCCGGAAGTGAAGGAATGAGACGAGCGTGGTATGTTTTCGGCGGCACGGCCGATATTTCCATTCATAGTCAGGCTGCCAAGCCGCGCCTGTTGTGGCATAATCCCGCGCTCTAAAATCGAGTATCAGGCAGGCTAAATACGATGAATGCGCAAACCCTTTACGACAAACTCTGGAATGACCACGTGGTACGTCAGGAAAATGACGGCACGGCGTTGATTTACATCGACCGTCATCTGGTTCATGAAGTGACCAGTCCGCAAGCGTTTGAGGGGCTGAAACTGGCAGGCCGCAAATTGTGGCGCACGGAGTCTATTCTGGCGGTAGCGGATCACAACGTGCCCACGACAGGGCGTGCTCAGGGAATTACGGATCCGATTGCGCGTTTGCAAGTGGAAACACTCGATAGCAATTGCGCCGAATTTGGCGTCAACGAATTTAAAATGAATGACCTGCGTCAGGGTATCGTGCATGTGGTCGGTCCTGAACAAGGCTCAACCCTGCCCGGTATGACCGTGGTGTGCGGTGATTCGCATACCAGTACGCACGGCGCATTTGCGGCCCTGGCATTTGGTATCGGCACTTCCGAAGTCGAACATGTGATGGCGACCCAATGTTTGCTGATGAAGAAGAATCGCGCGATGCAGGTGCTGGTCGACGGTGTCTTGGGCACGGGCGTGACGGCGAAGGATGTGGCGCTGGCGGTGATCGGTAAGATTGGTACGGCAGGCGGCACGGGTTTTGCCATTGAATTTGCCGGCAGCGCGATACGCGGTTTGTCGATGGAAGGCCGCATGACCCTGTGCAATATGGCGATTGAGGCCGGTGCGCGCGCGGGCATGATCGCCGTGGATGACACGACCGTAAATTATTTCAAGGGTCGTCCTTTTGCACCGCAGGGTGAGACTTGGGACAAGGCGGTTGATTACTGGCGCACGCTGCATAGTGATGCGGGCGCGGTTTTCGACGCCGTGGTGACGCTCAATGCCGCCGAAATCAAGCCTCAAGTGACTTGGGGTACTTCACCTGAGATGGTGGTGGCGGTGGACGGTTGTGTGCCGGATCCGGCCACGATGACGGACCCCGTCAAGCGCGAAGGCGCAGAGCGCGCTTTGCAGTACATGGGCTTAGTAGCTAATACCCCGATCACGGAAATTGCTGTTGATAAGGTGTTTATCGGCTCCTGTACCAATGCACGTATCGAAGATATGAGAGCGGCAGCGGCTGTAGCCCTGGGTAAAAAAGTTACCGTGAAACAAGCGCTGGTCGTGCCAGGTTCCGGTCTGGTGAAGGCGCAGGCTGAACTGGAAGGGCTGGACAAGATTTTCATCGAGGCGGGTTTTGAGTGGCGCGATCCGGGTTGTTCAATGTGTCTGGCGATGAATGACGATAGGCTGTCACCGGGCGAACGTTGCGCCTCGACTTCCAACCGGAATTTTGAAGGACGTCAGGGTCAGGGCGGCCGCACTCACCTGGTCAGTCCGCAAATGGCGGCAGCGGCTGCGATTGCCGGTCATTTTGTCGATATCAGCAAACAGTAATTTGGAGTTCGCGTCGCGATTCGTTTGCCCCCTCCATCGCTTGCGGGGGAGGGTTGGGGAGAGGGAAGCGGGCATGGCGAATTTGATTTTCACAGGTGGTATGCTTGCCATGCCCGTTTAAAGGAATGATGATGAAAACATTGATGTTATTGTTGGCGGTGTTTGTGTTGGCTGGTTGCAACATGATGGAAGGTCTCGGTAAAGACATCCAAAAAGGCGGCGCAAAACTCGAGAAGGCGGCTGAACGGTAATGGATAAATTTATAAAACTCGATGGTCTGGTCATGCCTTTGGATCGCGCCAACGTGGATACAGATGCAATCATCCCCAAGCAGTTTTTAAAGTCCATCAAGCGTTCCGGTTTCGGGCCCAACGCTTTTGATGAATGGCGCTATCTGGACCACGGCGAGCCGGGGATGGATAATTCTAGTAGATTGATTAATAAAGATTTTGTTATTAATTTTCGCCGATATCAGGCTGCTTCTGTATTGCTGGCGCGGGAGAATTTCGGCTGTGGTTCCTCGCGTGAACACGCACCTTGGGCGCTGGAAGATTGCGGTTTTCGCGTGATTATTGCGCCCAGTTTTGCCGATATCTTTTTCAATAATTGCTTCAAGAACGGTTTGTTGCCGATTCGTCTGCCGGCAGAGCAGGTGGACGACTTGTTCCGAGCCGTTGACACACATATTGGTTACAAGCTGTTGGTCGATCTGGAAGGGCAAACTATCAGTACGCCCGATGGCGTGGTTTATCCCTTTGAAGTCGATGCTTTCCGTAAGCACTGTCTGCTCAACGGGCTGGACGATATCGGACTGACCTTGCAGCATGTCGATGCGATTTCGGCCTACGAGGCGAAACACCGCGCGGCACAACCCTGGTTGTAAGATGGTAAGCGGGGAGTAGGAAGTGGTGAGTAGGAAGTAGGAAGTAGGAAGTAGAGGCGGGGTCCCACTATCTACTCTCCACTCCCCACTTTACTGTTTTTAAAGATTTTTTAGGATAAGAGTATGAAAATTGCAGTTTTGCCGGGTGACGGCATAGGACCTGAGATCGTGGCACAAGCTGCGAAAGTACTGGAAGCTTTGCGCAGTGACGGGCTGAAAATTGAGTTGGAATATGCGCATATCGGCGGCGCAGGGTATGATGCTGCGCGCGATCCGTTTCCGGCTGAAACCGAGAAGCTGGCTTTAGCGTCCGATGCGGTGCTGTTAGGCGCGGTGGGCGGCTATCAGTATGATGCGCTGCCCCGTCCGATGCGCCCCGAGCAAGGATTGTTGCGTATCCGTAAGGGTTTGAATTTATTCGCTAATTTGCGTCCCGCTCTGGTGTATCCTGAGCTGGTGGATTCATCCAGCCTGAAGCCTGAACTGGTGTCCGGTCTGGATATCATGATCTTGCGTGAATTGACCGGCGATATTTATTTCGGTCAGCCGCGCGGTATCCGCACATTGGAAAACGGCGAGCGTCAGGGTTTTGACACCATGCACTACAGCGAGTCGGAAATTCGCCGCGTAGCGCATGTCGGTTTTCAGATTGCCATGAAGCGCAATAAGAAGATGTGCTCGGTGGATAAGGCGAATGTGCTCGATACCAGCATGCTGTGGCGTGAGATCGTGGGCGAAGTGGCGAAGGATTATCCTGAGGTCGTTTTGTCGCATATGTATGTGGACAACGCGGCGATGCAACTGGTGCGTGCGCCCAAGCAATTCGACGTGATTTTGACCGGTAATATTTTTGGTGATATTTTGTCGGACGAAGCCTCGATGCTGACAGGTTCGATCGGCATGTTGCCATCTGCTTCACTGGATGCGAACAACAAGGGTTTGTATGAGCCTTGTCACGGTTCTGCACCGGATATCGCCGGTATGGATATTGCCAATCCGCTGGCGACAATTTTGTCGGTGGCGATGATGATGCGCTATACCTTCGGTCAGGAAGAAGTGGCACAGCGTATCGAAGCGGCAGTGCGCAAGACATTGCAACTTGGTTTGCGTACTGGTGATATTTATCAGGACGGTATGCAAAAAGTGGGTACGGCCGCGATGGGTGATGCGGTCGTTAAGGCGCTGTAGGTCGGCGCTACAAGCTATCAGCTTTCAAAATTTGAATTTTAAGGAATGAGAAACATGAGCAAGCAATACGACGTATGTATCCTGGGTGCTACCGGTGCGGTGGGCGAGGCAATGTTGTCGATACTGGAACAGCGCAAATTTCCTGTGCGCAATCTGTATCTGCTGGCGTCCAGCCGTTCTGCCGGCACCGTGCTGACCTATCGCGGTGAAGAATTAACCGTACTGGATGTAGATAGTTTCGATTTCTCCCGTGCGCAAATCGGTTTGTTCTCGGCAGGCGGCAGTGTCTCTGAAAAATATGCACCGATCGCCGCCGCCGCAGGTTGCGTGGTGATCGACAATACGGCGCATTTCCGTTACGACCGTGATATTCCACTGGTTGTGCCGGAAGTGAATCCGCATGCTATCGCTCAATACAAAAATCGCGGTATTATCGCGAACCCGAATTGCTCGACCATTCAGATGCTGGTGGCTTTAAAACCGATTAAGGATGCGGTAGGAATAGCGCGTATTAATGTGGCGACTTATCAGGCAGTATCGGGCACCGGCAAGGAAGCGATTGATGAGTTGGCAGCACAAACCCGTGCACTTTTCAGTTCGCAGGATGTGGAAGTAGAAGTTTATCCAAAACGCATCGCTTTTAACGTGTTGCCGCAGATCGACGTGTTTATGGAAAACGGCTACACCAAAGAAGAAATGAAGATGGTCTGGGAAACCCAGAAAATCATGGAAGATGACAGCATCATGGTTAATCCGACTGCGGTGCGTGTGCCGGTATTCTACGGTCACTCTGAAGCGTTGCACATTGAAACGCACAAAAAGATTACTGCCGCCGAGGCGCGTGCCTTGCTGGAAAAGGCCCCTGGCGTGATTGTCATGGATGAACATGTACCGGGCGGATGGCCGACTGCGGTGGATGCGGCGGGTCAGGATGCGACTTATGTCGGTCGTATCCGCGAAGATATCTCTCATCCTATGGGACTGGATATGTGGGTGGTCAGCGATAATGTGCGTAAGGGCGCTGCGCTCAACAGCATACAGATTGCTGAGATTCTGATCGCTGAGTATTTGAATTAGTATTAAGTGTGGTGGCTAAATGAATAGCCCCATGATGTTTGTCGTCCAATAAATAAAGCGAGGCAATAACGTGCGAAAACCTCAGGTTAAACGATTCAGCTGTCAAAAGACTGCGTCTGATCTTACAACGCCCCTATCAACCGGGCTGGCTATGAAATCAGGCGGATTGGGAAATCTGATGCCGGGCAAATCATTGAAGATGATGCAAGTGCTCGGTTTGACGGCAGGTTTAACACTGAGCGCATGGGGCCATGCTGTGGGCTTGGGCGGAATCAATGTGGCGTCGTCGCTAGGTCAGCCGTTAAAAGCGGAAATCGAACTGGTGGCGGTTGGTAAGGCCGATAAGCCTAGTCTGGTTGCACGACTGGCGTCTCCTGATGCTTATAAAGGTGCCGGGTTGGATTATCCCTACGGTGCGAAATATACGTTTCAGATTGAAAGTCGCGATAACGGCGAGCCTTATTTGAAGTTGTCCAGCAGTAGGGAAATCAATGATCCGTTTGTGAGCTTACTGATTGAGTTGTCATGGGCGTCCGGTAAGTTGATGCGCGAGTACACCTTTTTGCTTGATCCTCCGGGTTATGTTGCTGTTCAGCCGAAATCCGTCGCCGCACCTGAAGTTGTGCCTGCGACCGTGCAGGAAGCACCGGTCGAGGTAAAAGAAGCACCTCAGAGCGTAGCCAAACCCGAAGAAGTTAAATCTGAGCCTATGCCCGCAGCGATGGAACAACCCGTCGAACAGCCAATTGCTAAACCCGTTGAAGTGCGCACACACATTCGGGGCAATGCGGCTGAATCTGTTGCGGTAAAGCGTGGCGATACACTGAGCAAACTGGCAGCCCAGGTTAAACCTGCCGATGTCAGTCTGGAGCGTATGCTGGTTGCGTTGTATCGTGCCAATGCCAATCAGTTTGACGGCAAAAACATGAACCGGATTAAAGTCGGGAAAATCCTGCGTATGCCGGATCAGAATTCTCTCGATGGTGTCGCGCAAGCTGAAGCGGTAAAGGAAATTCATGCGCAGTCGGCAAACTGGAATGCCTATCGTCAGAAGTTGTCCGTAGCTGCAACATCAAGTCGTCAGTCTGAATCGGGTCATCAAGTCGCGACCGGCAAGATTACTAGCGTCGCTGCCGACAATGCACCGGTTGCCAGCGAGTCAGCCAAGGAAGTGTTGCGTTTATCCAAGGGGGAGAAGCCCGGAGATACGGCCGGTGGTTCCGGACGCTCAGCGCAGGAAAAGAAGAATGCTGCTGCTGAAGATGCAATTGCCAAGGGCAAAGCCATAAAGGAAGAAAAGGCGCGCGCCGCCTTGCTGGCCAGCAATCTGAAGGATATGGAGCGTTTGGCCCAGATTAAATCTGAGGCTGCGGCGCTGGCGGCGAGTGCGGAAGCTGCAAAAGCTGAAGCGGCCAAGGCCGAGCTGGCCAAGGCGGAAGCTGCAAAAGCGGCATCGGCAGTCTCTGCAGTCAGTGAAGTCGCCGCCATCAGCGCCGTCGCCGCAGGGAGTGAGGTGGTGAGCCATGTCGCAGCGGTTAGCGCCGTTAAAGCGGCTCCCGTCGTCGAAGAGCGATCATTGATCGATTTTATTTTACAATCTCCTATGGTGTTAGGCTTGGGCGCTGCGGCAATACTTGCCTTAGGCGGCTTGGGTATTGTCATGCGCCGTCGTAAACAGGAGCCGGCAGCGGCAAAAGTTAAACAGACGGAAGACTTTGAAGCGACAGCCAGTCATCTGGCGGTCCCGGTCCCTCCGTCGCCTGATACAGGTGACTTTACCGTACAGGTGGCAGCACCGGTCGAGGAATCCAGTCATCATTTTGATGATGTTGATCCGATCAGCGAAGCTGATTTGTTTTTGAACTTTGGCCGTGATGAGCAGGCAGAAGAGGTTTTGAAGGACGCAATGCTGCGTACGCCGGATAATCACCAGTTACATTTAAAACTGTTGGGTATCTATGCTAATCGCCAGGATGCAGCAGCCTTTACCGCACTCGCCCTTCAGTTGCAAAATTCCGGTGATACCGATGCGATTGCGCAAGCCGCTTTACTGGGCAGGAAGCTGAATTCGGTTAATCCGCTCCATGCTGAAGCCGCTGAAGAGGCCGGCAGTGCAACCATGCAAATGGTGTCATTTAATGATGAAGCGCTTCCGTTCGATAAGCCGGCCGTTGTTGAAGTGACACCGGATCCCGTTGAAGAGCACAAACTGGATGATGTACTGGATTTTGACTTTGATATGCCCGCGTCGATATCAGCGGCTTCCTCCTCGCTCCCCGCAGCACCGGTTGATTTTGATGTGACTTCAACTGATTTTGCGATTGATGATTTTGAAGCACTGGATTTTGATGTGACTCCTAACGTACCTGTGGCAGAAAAGTCACCGGCTGAACCTGCAGCAGAACATAATCTGGACGATTTGATCTTCGATGTGATGTCGGCTTCAGATAGTCATGTTGAGACATTGCCTACTGTAGACGATGATGAAGAGCAGGGTGACAGTGCATTCATGCTGGATTTCCCGACCGATGACCTTAAGCCTGCCGTACAGTTGCCTTCGATCAATCTGGCAGATATCGATCTGGATTTAGGTGAGTCTAGCCAAGATCAGCTAGAGTCGATCGAGTCTGATTCATCCGAAACGGGTGAGCCTGTAGAAAATAGTGAAAGATGGCACGAAGTCGCCACTAAACTGGATTTGGCGCGTGCGTATCAGGAAATGGGTGATGACGTGGGTGCGCGTGAGATACTCGACGAGGTGGTGCTGGAGGGCGATGCGACTCAAAAGTTGGAGGCGCAGCAACTTATCGAGCAATTGTCCTGATCATTGTCTACTGATGCTGCGGCAGCTCAATACGAGCTGCCGTTTTCTTTGGAGTCTCAATGAAGCTACATCCTGCCACACAAATCATAGTCTGGTCTCTGCTGGTTGCTGCCATGCAATTTTTAAAGCCTAGTCATTTGCTGTTAGCAGGTGGATTAGTGCTGCTGTCTGCTTTTATTCTGGCTCGTTATAAGTTGCTTCAATTGCTCAGACGCACCCGTTGGATTATGTTGTCTTTGTGGTTGATCTACGCGTACACCACGCCAGGGGACACTTTGTTCTCGCTGCCGTTGAGTCCGAGTGTGGATGGTTTGCAGGAGGGTGGCTTGCAAATGATGCGATTGCTGGTGGCGCTGTCGGGCTTGGCGATATTGCTGGATCGTTTACATAGACAGCAACTAATTTCAGGCTTGTACAGTCTGTTCGGCCCGTTGCAATATCTGGGGCTGTCACGGGAGCGCCTCGCCGTGCGGTTGGCTTTAACCCTGCATTATGCCGAGGTCGCCATGCTGCGCAGTGTATCGTGGCAGGAGAGCTTGCGCAGTTTGAATGCAGGTAGCTTAAAACCTGCAACTGAGAATAAAACAATGGAATTGCCTATTGCCAGGTTTGCGTTGCCGGATTTGTTGTTACTGGTTGTTTCAATATTATTGTTTTGGCAGGCGGTCTGATGAGAATTGCTTTGGGTGTGGAGTACGACGGCGGGCCTTATAGTGGTTGGCAAAGCCAGCCCGGCGGTCGCACGGTGCAGGACACGTTGCAGGCGGTCTTGAGCAAGATCGCCTGCAGTCCGGTTGCGGTGACTGCCGCAGGTCGAACCGACACCGGCGTGCATGCGCTGGAGCAAGTGGTTCATTTTGATACGTCAGCTGAGCGTCCCTTGTCGGCTTGGGTGCGGGGGGCTAATACCTGGTTGCCGCGCAGCATCGCCGTGCGCTGGGCACATCCCGTCACAGAGGAATTTAACGCGCGATTCTCCGCCCATGGGCGCAGTTACCGGTATTTGTTGATCAATCGTCCGGTGCGCTCGGCGGTGCATGCCGGGCGGGCCGGGTGGTTTCACCTGCCGCTCGATCTGGCGGCGATGCAACAGGCCGCGCAGTGCTTGCTGGGTGAGCATGATTTTAGTGCGTTCAGGGCGGCGGAGTGTCAGGCGAAATCCGCGGTCAAACATATGTACAGCATCGATATCTATCTGAGTGGGGATATGCTGGTGTTCGATGTGAGTGCGAGTGCGTTTTTGCATCATATGGTACGTAACATCGTCGGTTGCTTGGTGTATGTGGGCAAGGGTAAGTATCCGCCCGAGTGGCTGGCACAAGTGCTGGCAAGTCGTGAACGGCGCTTTGCCGCGCCGACCTTTGCCCCGGATGGTTTATACTTGCGCCGGATACACTATGATGCCAAATGGGGTTTGCCCCAAGAACAGGATTGAGGACTAAGGATCGAGTTAAAAGTGGAGTGGTGATTGGACATGGATGAGTGGGAAAGTAATTTAGGTGTTTCGGAAAATGTAGAGACGGGAACTGGTTTTCAGTCTTCAATCCGCTATCCTCAGTCATGTCGTGTAAAGATTTGCGGGATCACCCGGGTTGAGGACGCGCTGGCAGTGGCGATGAGCGGCGCGGATGCGATCGGTCTGGTGTTCTATGAAAAGAGCCCGCGTCATGTCAGTATAGAGAAGGCGCTGCAACTGGTGGCGAGTTTGCCGCCGTTTGTGACGGTAGTGGGGTTGTTTGTGAATGCGCATGCAGCGGTGGTACGCGAGGTGCTTGCTGCCGTCTCGCTGGATGTGTTGCAGTTTCACGGCGATGAATCCCCAGAATTTTGCGAGCAGTTTGGCAAGCCGTATCTCAAAGCTATCCGCGTCAAGCCCGGCGTGAATTTGATACAATGCGCGGCTCAATTTAGTAAAGCACAGGGTTTGTTGCTGGACGCGCATGTGGAAGGCATCCCCGGCGGTACAGGTGCGGTGTTTGACTGGACCTTGATTCCTGAAGATTTACCGCTGCCGTTGATTTTATCGGGTGGGCTGGATGTGGAAAATGTGGCGTCGGGGATTAGACAGGTGCGCCCCTACGCGGTGGATGTGTCTAGCGGGGTCGAAGCGGGCAAAGGTATTCATGTCCTGAAGGGTATAAAAGACGCGGCGAAAATCGCCCGTTTCATGCAAGAGGTAAGAAATGTATAACTATCCTAATATGACGGGCCACTTTGGTCAGTTCGGTGGCATCTATATGGCGGAAACGCTGATTCCTGCCGTAGAAGAATTGCGCCAGCAATATTTGCACTATCAAAACGACCCTGAATTCAAGGCAGAGTTGGCTTATGAATTAAAGCATTATGTTGGGCGTCCCAGCCCTATTTATCATGCCAAACGCCTGTCCGAGCATTTGGGCGGTGCGCAGATTTATCTCAAACGCGAAGACCTGAACCACACGGGTGCGCACAAGATCAACAGTGCGATGGGGCAGGCGCTGCTCGCCCGTCGTATGGGCAAAAAACGCGTGATCGCTGAAACCGGTGCCGGTATGCACGGCGTGGCGACTGCAACGGTAGCGGCGCGTTTTGGGATGGAGTGCATCGTGTATATGGGTGCAGAAGACATTCAGCGTCAGGCGCCCAATGTATTTCGTATGAAATTGCTGGGGGCGACGGTCGTGCCGGTGGAAAGTGGCTCGAAGACGCTGAAAGATGCGTGCAACGAGGCGATACGCGACTGGGTTACCAACGTCGAGAGCACTTTCTATATCTTCGGCACGGCGGCGGGGCCCCATCCTTATCCTATGATGGTGCGCGATTTTCAGTGCGTGATAGGCAATGAAGCCAAGATACAGATGCCTGAGATGATCGGTCGTCAGCCCGATGCGGTAATCGCTTGTGTCGGCGGCGGCTCGAATGCCATTGGCCTGTTCCACCCTTATATCGAAATGCCGGAGGTTCAGATCATCGGCGTGGAAGCGGGTGGTCACGGTATCGAGACGGGTATGCATGCCGCGCCCCTGACCGCGAATGCCAAGGTGGGTGTGCTGCACGGCAATAAAGTTAATCTGATGCAAGACGAAAACGGCCAGATTGCCGAGACACATTCTATCTCAGCAGGTTTAGATTATCCGGGTGTGGGCCCTGAGCATTGTTTATTGAAGGAAATAGGTCGTGCGCAGTATGTCGCCAGCAATGACGATGAGGCAATTGCCGCATTCGATGCGCTGTGCCGCTTCGAGGGAATTATCCCTGCGCTGGAATCTAGTCATGCTTTAGCGCACGCGATGAAAATTGCCCCGAGCATGAGTTCAGATAAAGTATTGCTGGTAAATTTATCCGGTCGTGGCGACAAGGATATGAATACGGTGGCGCGCATTAAGGGAATTACCTTATGAGTCGTATACAAGCAACTTTCGAAAAACTCAAACAACAAGGGCGTCGGGCGCTGATTCCGTTTTTTACGGCCGGCGATCCGAATCTTGCTGCCACCGTTCCGTTGATGCACGCGCTCGTCGCATCGGGTGCGGACGTGATCGAGTTGGGCGTGCCGTTCTCTGACCCGATGGCGGATGGCCCGACTATACAGCGCGCCTCTGAACGTGCGCTCAAACAAGGGATGTCACTGCGCGGCGTGCTGGATATGGTCGCAGAATTTCGCCGCAGCAATGACATCACACCGGTTGTTTTGATGGGTTACGGTAATCCGATTGAAGCGATGGGTTGGGAGGTGTTTTCCCGTCGTTGTGCAGAGGTTGGTGTGGATGGCGTACTGACGGTCGATTTTCCTCCGGAAGAGAGCCATAACGCATTCCTTCATTTGCAAGCTCACGGTATCGATCCTATCTTTTTACTGGCACCGACCACCGAAGCTGCGCGTATCGAACAGGTCGCGAAATTAGCGCGTGGTTACGTCTACTATGTCTCGCTCAAGGGTGTAACCGGTGCAGGTAATATTGATCTTTCAGCGATAGAAGAGAAGATCCCTCAGTTGCGCAAACACATTAAATTACCTATCGGCGTGGGTTTTGGCATACGTGATGCAGCGACCGCCTGCGCAGTGGCGAAGTTATGCGATGGTGTGGTGGTAGGTAGCCGTATCGTGCAGGAAATCGAGGATTCAAGCGAGGCGGATGTGGTCGCTAACGTGAGTCGTCTGGTCAATGAATTACGCGTGGCGATCGATCAGGCTTAAATAACAAATGTAGAGGTCGGGTGAGTTTGTGTAACCCGACAAAGCAAAAAAGGAAATACCTATGAGCTGGTTTCAAAAATTACTCCCTCCGAAAATCAATCGTCGTGATGGCGATGCCAAGAAAAATGTGCCGGAAGGCTTGTGGGTCAAGTGCCCTTCCTGCGAGACGGTGCTGTATTACTCCGATTTGGAAAAAAATCTGGGTGTATGTCCTAAATGTGGTCATCACCACCGCATCTGCGCGCGTACTCGTTTAGACTGGTTGCTCGATGATGAGCTGTGCTTTGAGATCGGTGCTGAAGTTTTGCCAACCGATACGCTTAAATTCAAGGATAGCCGGAAATACTCCGAACGTCTGATCGCGTCCAAGAAAAGCACGGGTGAAGACGATGCGATGGTGGTGATGCAGGGCACGATCAGCAACGTGCCGGTAGTAGCGGCAGCCTTTGAATTCTCCTTTATGGGCGGGTCGATGGGTTCTGTGGTTGGGGAGCGTTTTGTGCGCGGTGTGCAAGTGGCGCTGGAACAAAAATGCCCGTTCATCTGCTTCGCGGCCAGCGGTGGAGCACGTATGCAGGAAGGCTTGCTGTCGCTGATGCAGATGGCTAAGACTTGTGCCGCGCTCACGCAGTTGTCAGAAGATAAGTTACCGTTCATCTCGGTGCTGACCGATCCTACCATGGGTGGCGTGTCGGCCAGTTTCGCCTTTATGGGCGATGTGGTGATCGCAGAGCCGGGTGCGTTGATAGGCTTTGCCGGTGCCCGTGTGATTCAGCAAACCGTGCGCGAAACGCTGCCGGATGGTTTTCAGCGCGCCGAGTTTTTACTCGAGCACGGTGCGGTAGACATGATCATCGACAGACGCGAAATGCGTCAACAATTGGCAACGCTGATTACCCTGCTGACTCGTCAGCCTGCGGTCACTGAGGCTGAAGTCGTCGCGTAACAAATTCAGGGGTCAGGTCTTGCATTAGCATTACGCTAATGCAAGACCTGACCCCTTTGTTTTTCCTTTTTTTCTTAGCAGTATGAACCATAAAGAATTTATGTCATCTACCCTCGCCGAATGGCTAGCTCACCTTGAATCGCTGCACCCTAAGACCATCGCGCTAGGGTTAGAACGCGTCGCAGAAGTCAAGGCGCGATTGAATTTGTCCTCTGATTTTCCTGTCATCATCGTTGGCGGTACGAACGGTAAAGGTTCCGTTTGTGCGATGCTCGAAGCCATCTTGCATGCGGCCGGTTACCGGGTTGGCTGCTATACCTCGCCGCATCTGTTGAATTACAACGAACGCGTGCGCATCGGGAAGTTGCAGGCTTCCGACAACGAGCTGTGCGCCTCATTTTCCGATATTGAACAGGCGCGTGGAGATATTCCGCTCACTTATTTCGAGTTTGGCACGCTGGCGGCGATGCAGTTGTTTATCTCGCATCAGGTGGATGTCGCTATTCTTGAAGTAGGATTGGGTGGTCGACTTGATGCGGTGAATGTGTTCGATGCGGATTGTGCGGTGGTGACCAGCGTGGATATCGATCACACCGATTATCTGGGTGAGACACGGGAAGAAATCGCCTTCGAGAAGGCGGGTATTTTTCGTCAGGGGCGAGTGGCGATCTGTTCGGATAACGACGTGCCAGAGGCGCTGGCCGCACATGCACAAAAAATCGGTGCAGAGCTATGGTGTATCGGTCGCGAATTTGGTTACGCAACGCATCAGGGGCAGTGGGATTATCGTAGTCGTGAGGTTGCGCGTATGGCAATGCCTTATCCTGCATTGCGCGGTGGTTTTCAATTGTCCAATGCCAGTGCAGTGCTGGCGGCATTGGATGCGGTGAGAGAGCGCTTGCCGGTCAGTATGGCAGCGATCCGTCGCGGACTGACGGAAGTGCAACTCGCCGGGCGCTTCCAATTTGTACCGGGTAAGCCTCAGTTGATCCTGGATGTGGCGCATAACCCGCATGCAGCACGCACGCTGGCGAAAAATCTGGCGGATCTGCCACCCTGTCCGCACACCTACGCCGTGTTTGGTATGCTCAACGATAAGGATGTCGCCGCTGTGGTGGAGACTTTAAATCCTCACATTGACACTTGGTTGCTTGCTGGGATAGATGCGCCTCGCGGTGCGAGTGCGGAGGAGTTGGCCGCAGTTTTGGCTCGAGCAGGTGTGAAAGGTCAGGTCAAAACCTTTGCGGATACCGCCGAGTCACTCGCGCATGCCTGTAATGTAGCGGGTGAAAATGATAGAATCGCCGTGTTTGGATCATTCTACACAGTGGCAGCTGCGATGCAGGCGAGAGGGATGCGGGTTGTTTAACTTTTGTTATGCCGGCATTATCTCTATGTGTAGCGTTGTTTTTTATGTAACTAATTGAATTATTTGTTAATTATGGTTTTTTGTTCCGGCGGCCTGTGCGATTAAATGTCGCTAGTGGTGAAAAGTTTTATTTTGGCAGGAAAAGGTAATGGCAAAGCAAGCAAGCGAAGACGAACAGAATATCAAGCGTAAAGCCCGGCGTCGTCTGGTCGGGGCGGTTGCACTCGCGCTGGCGACGGTGGTGATTTTGCCTATGGTGCTCGACAGCGAGCCCAAACCCACCGCCCAAGATATTGATTTGCGCATACCCGCTGCCGATAAGGTGGGGGAATTTGTTCCCGGTTCCGCGCCGTCTCAAGTTGTTGAAGCCAGTGCCGAATCAGCCACGGCTGCGGTTCAATCCGAAACGGTTCCGGCTCCAGTTGTTCGCAGTGAAGTGATAGAGGTTAATCCTGCCGTTGTCAAATCGGTAGAAGTGCAGAAGACGGATGTTAAACCGGTCGAAGTCAAACCTGCTGAAGCAAAGCTGCCTGTCGTAAAACCAGTTGAGGTTAAACCTCCTGTGGTAAAAACTGCCGAAGTTAAAAAGCCGGAAGTAAAGCCCGTTGAGATTAAAAAAACTGAAGTAAAACCTGTTGTTCAGCCTGTCGAAATTAAGCCTGTGGAAGTTAAAGCGCCGGAAACTAAAGTGGTTGATAAGCCGGTTGGTACTTTTATCGTGCAAATCGGTGCATTTTCCAATCCGGATACCGCAATTCTTGAAGCGGGTAAATTGAAGGCGGCAGGCTTTAAGGCTTATACCGAGCAAATCAACGGCACGATGCGGGTCCGCATGGGCCCTTATAAATCGCGAGACGCCGCAGACGAAATGCGTGCCCAGCTTGAGAAGCGTGGACAGCATCCGGCCGTCTCGGAGGTTAAATGACGGGTTTTGACTATGCGGTGATTGGCATTATGCTGATTTCCCTGTCGCTGGGTGTCTGGCGCGGTCTGATCTATGAAGTGTTATCTTTGTTGGGTTGGCCGATTGCGTTTTTCCTGAGCCGCACGTTTGCCGGCAAAGTGGAGTCGCTATTGCCGGTGGGTCAGGCAGAAATTCGCATCGCATTGGCTTACGTGCTGGTATTTATTGCGGCACTGATTGTTTGGGGGCTGATCGTCTGGTTAATCACCAGCCTGGTCAAAGCCGCAGGAATGGGCGTGCTCGACAGTTTGCTGGGCAGTTTGTTTGGCTTGCTGCGCGGATTGCTGATCATATTGGTACTCGTTTGGTTAGCCGGATTGTCGAGTATCCCCGAACGGGATATCTGGACGCAGGCCAAATCCAGTCACATTGCAGAAAATGTAGCGCTTTATACCAAAGTATGGCTGCCGGATAACATCAGCCATCGCATCCATTACAGAAATCGAAATTAACAAGGAAATAATATGTGTGGCATTCTCGGAGTGGTATCGCATACGCCAGCCAACCAGCTTTTGTATGACGGTTTGCAGGTTTTACAGCATCGTGGTCAGGATGCCGCCGGCATTGCGACCATGGATGGCGATACGATCCATTTGCATAAAGGCAATGGGCTGGTGCGCGACGTGTTTCGTACCCGCAATATGCGCGCCTTGCAGGGTAATACCGGTATCGCCCATGTGCGTTACCCGACAGCGGGTTCTGCAGTCGATCATAATGAGGCGCAGCCTTTTTATGTGAATTCCCCGTTTGGTATCGTGTTGGGTCACAACGGTAATCTGACCAATGCTGAAGAACTCAAGAAGCAATTGTTTGTACAGGATTTGCGCCATGTAAATACCAACTCGGATTCCGAGGTGTTGCTCAACGTGCTGGCGCATGAGTTGCAGGCGAAGTCCAAAGGACTGCGTCTGGATGCGTCTATTATTTTTGATGCGGTGTCAGGTGTACATCAGCGTTGTCAGGGTGCATATGCGGTGGTTGCGATTATCGCCGGCTACGGTTTGCTGGCGTTTCGCGACACGTTCGGTATTCGCCCGCTGGTGATTGGTGTGAGCGAGACCGCAGGCGGTACGGAATATCTAGTCGCTTCGGAGAGCGTTGCACTGGACACGCTGGGCTTTAAATTCATGCGCGATATCGCTCCGGGCGAAGCGGTGTTCATCGATTTCGAAGGCCGTTTGCACACTCGTCAGTGCAGCGATAAATCTCAGTTGAGTCCCTGTATCTTCGAATATGTGTATTTCTCGCGTCCGGATTCGGTCATAGATGGTATTTCGGTGCATGAATCACGTCTATTTATGGGCGAATATCTGGCTGATAAACTCAAGCGCATCTGGCCGGATGTGAAAATCGATGTGGTAATCCCTATCCCCGATTCGAGTCGTCCTAGCGCATTGCAACTGGCTAACCGCTTGAATATCTTGTTCCGCGAAGGTTTTGTAAAAAACCGTTATATTGGCCGAACCTTCATCATGCCGGGGCAGGCGATGCGCAAGAAATCTGTGCGCCAAAAACTGAATGCGATCGGTCTGGAATTCAAGGGTAAGAACGTGCTGCTGGTAGATGACTCCATTGTGCGCGGTACGACCAGTCGCGAGATCGTGCAGATGGCGCGCGATGCCGGTGCGTTGAAGGTGTATTTCGCTTCTGCCGCGCCGCCGGTGCGTTATCCAAACGTCTATGGTATCGATATGCCCAGCCGCACCGAGTTGATTGCGACCGGGAGAACCGACGAAGAAATCTGCCGTGAAATTGGGGCGGATGCCCTTATTTATCAGGATCTGGAAGATCTGAAATCATCCGTACGCAAGGCGAATCCGGCGATTGTAGATTTCGAGGCATCCTGTTTTGATGGTATCTATATCACCGGCGATATTACACCGGCCTATCTGGACAAAATCGAACGCGGTCGTGCGGGCGGCAAGGCCAATAAGGCGGTTGACGACGATCAGATGGAGCTCGAATTAGCCATGAGCGCCAGCTCAATGTGAGAAATAGCTATTAGCTAGTGGTGTTGTAGGTTGGGTTAGCGTAGCGTAACCCGACAGTTTCCGAGGGTATGGGGGAATTCCAGTAAATGAACGAACAAGATTATCAACCTGAAACGCTGGCGGTGCGCAGTGGTACCGTGCGCAGTCAGTTCGGTGAGCACAGCGAAGGGTTGTTTTTAACCTCCAGTTTTGTGTTTGAAAGTGCAGCTCAGGCTGCTGCGCGTTTTATCGGTGAAGAACCGGGCAATATTTATGCGCGATTCACTAATCCAACGGTAACGATGTTTGAAGAACGCCTGGCGGCCCTGGAAGGAGCGGAGCAGTGCGTTGCCACCGCATCCGGCATGTCAGCGATTTTGGCTTGCGTGATGGGTGTGTTGAAGGCCGGTGATCACGTTGTGGCCTCGCGCAGTCTGTTCGGTGCGACCGTCAATTTGTTCAACAACATCATCAAAAAGTTTGGCGTTGAGACGACTTATGTTTCGGCTACGGATGTATCCGAATGGCAGGCGGCGGTTCGTCCGAATACCCGTTTGTTTTTTCTGGAAACACCGTCCAATCCTTTGACTGAGATCTCCGATATTGCGGCGATTGCGGCCGTGGCTAAAAGCTGCGGGGCTCTGCTGGCGGTGGATAACTGCTTCTGCACCCCTATCTTGCAACGACCTTTGCAGTTCGGCGCGGATATCGTGATTCACTCGGCGACCAAGTATATCGACGGTCAGGGGCGCGTGCTGGGCGGCGCGGTGTTGGGTAGCCGCAAAAATCTGGAAGGTGTTTACGGTTTCCTGCGCACAGCGGGTCCTACCATGAGTGCGTTCAATGCCTGGATATTCCTCAAGGGATTGGAGACGCTCAAAATTCGCATGGATGCGCACAGCTTGAATGCTTTGGCGATGGCAACATGGCTGGAAGCGCAACCGGGTGTATCGCGTGTATTTTACCCCGGTCTGCCATCGCATCCTCAGCACGAGTTGGCGATGCGTCAGCAAAAGACCGGTGGCGGTATCGTCTCCTTCGAAGTTGAGGGCGGTAAGGAAGCCGCCTGGCGCGTGATCGACAATACCAAAATGCTGTCGATTACCGCTAATCTGGGCGATACGCGCACTACTATCACCCATCCTGCCAGCACCACCCATGCGCGCATCAGCGCAGAAGCGCGAGCGGCGGCAGGTATTAGCGACGGGTTGATACGCCTCGCGGTGGGTCTCGAAGCGGTCGTCGATATACAAAACGATCTGGCACGCGGTCTGTAATGGATGAGCTGGCGACACGTCTGGGTATTGCGCTAAAGTCGCACGGCCTGATGTTGGCGACAGCCGAATCCTGTACCGGCGGCGGTGTGGCAGAAGCGGTTACCGAAATCGCGGGAAGTTCCGCATGGTTTGAGCGCGGATTTGTCACTTACTCTAATCTGTCCAAGCAAGAAATGTTGGGCGTTGAGGCGACGACGTTGGTTCAGTACGGTGCGGTCTCCGAGGCGGTGGTGCGTGAAATGGTGGTGGGTGCTTTGCGTCACAGTCGCGCACAAGTCGCGCTGGCAGTCAGCGGAATTGCGGGGCCAGACGGTGGAACCCCCGATAAGCCTGTCGGTACAGTATGTTTTGCCTGGGGTATACAAGGCGAAGTCATTCAAACGCAGCGTCATCAGATAGAGGGTGATCGCGCTCAAGTGCGTCAGCATTCCGTGCGCATCGCGCTGCAAGGTGTGATCGATTTACTGAATCGACGCACTCAAAGCGCATAAATACAAAAAAAGAACGATCGTTCTGTTCAGGTGTGAACGGATGTGCCATAATCCGCACACTAACTTCTAGGGGTACAGCATGGATGAAAATAAAAGCAAGGCACTGTTGGCAGCTCTGAGCCAGATTGAAAAGCAATTCGGCAAGGGTTCCATCATGCGCCTCGGTGAAAACGAAGTCGCGCAGGACATACAGGTGGTCTCCACCGGTTCGCTGGGGCTGGATATCGCGTTGGGCGTAGGTGGTTTGCCGCGCGGTCGCGTCATCGAGATCTACGGCCCCGAGTCATCCGGCAAGACGACGCTGGCCTTGCAGGTCATCGCAGAAATGCAAAAGTTGGGTGGCACGGCAGCCTTCATCGACGCGGAACATGCGCTTGACCCTCAATATGCGCAGAAACTCGGCGTGAAGGTCGAAGATTTGCTGATCTCGCAACCAGACAACGGTGAGCAGGCGCTGGAAATCACCGATATGCTGGTGCGTTCCGCTTCCGTCGATGTGGTGGTGATTGACTCGGTCGCCGCTTTAACCCCTAAAGCTGAAATTGAAGGCGAAATGGGTGATGCGCAAATGGGCTTGCATGCACGTCTGATGTCGCAGGCGCTGCGCAAGTTGACGGCTAATATCAAGCGTTCCAACACGCTGGTGATTTTTATCAACCAGTTGCGTATGAAGATCGGTGTGATGTTTGGTAATCCTGAAACTACCACCGGCGGTAATGCGCTCAAGTTTTACGCCTCGGTCCGTCTGGATATCCGCCGTATCGGCGCGATCAAAAAGGGCGACGAGGTGATCGGTAACGAGACGCGCGTCAAGGTCGTCAAGAACAAGGTCGCGCCGCCATTCAAGGAAGCGCTTTTCGATATTCTGTACGGTGAAGGCACTTCCCGGGAAGGTGAAATCATCGATCTGGGCGTGTTGCACAAGCTGATCGAAAAAGCGGGTTCTTGGTATAGCTACAACGGCGAGAAGATCGGCCAGGGCAAGGACAATGTGCGTGAATTGTTGCGCTCGCGTCCTGAAATGGCTCTTGAAATTGAGAATAAAATCCGTACCATCGTTGGTGTTGCGCTGATGGACGGCGGAGAGTCTCCGAAAGCCGCAGCCAAAAACAAAGCGGCTGAAAAACTGGCGCTCCAAGGTGAAGAAAAAGCCTGAAATTAGCTTACGCACGCGCGCCTTGCAATATCTGGCGCGTCGTGAGTACAGTCGTGCAGAACTGGCGGCTAAACTTCGACCCTACGCGCAGGTTGAAGATGATTTCGAGCAGTTGCAACCAATTGATTTGGAATCGTTATTAGATAATCTGACGGCGAGTGACTGGTTGTCCGACGAGCGCGCTGCCACTCAACTCCTCCATGCCAGACGTCCTCGCTTTGGTACGCAGCGCATCACCCATGAAATGCATCAGAAGGGCTTGAGTGAAGAACTGATCGCCGATGCCCTGCCTGCATTGAAAGACTCCGAACTGGAAACTGCTCGTGACGTTTGGCAGCGAAAATTCGGCACCTTGCCTCATGATGCCAAAGAAAAAGCGAAACAGATGCGCTTCATGCAATCGCGCGGTTTCGGCTTTGACGTGATTTTCAAGGTGCTGGATTCCTCCCGAGATCAGGAATAATTTCAACTTCACCGCAGAGGTGGTCGGGTAGTTGCGTCGGATGGTATGATGCGCACCTTGTCCGGTGGGCTCGGAATCGCTTCGAGTGCCGCCTGTTGCAACGATCAGTGATGGATGTAAATTATGAAAAGCAGTGAAATCCGCCAGCAGTTCCTCGATTTTTTCGCCTCCAAAGGCCATACTATTGTGCCTTCCAGTTCGCTGGTGCCGCATGAAGATCCGACGTTGTTGTTTACCAATGCGGGGATGAATCAGTTTAAAGACGTTTTTTTAGGTTTCGATAAGCGCCCTTATACGCGTGCGACCTCAAGCCAAAAATGCGTCAGAGCCGGCGGTAAGCACAACGATCTGGAAAACGTCGGTTACACCGCGCGTCATCACACCTTCTTTGAAATGCTGGGTAACTTCAGCTTCGGCGACTATTTCAAGCGCGATGCAATTAGCTATGCGTGGGAATTGCTGACGGACGTTTACCAACTCCCTAAAGATAAGCTGTACGTCACGGTGTATGCCGAGGACGATGAAGCCTACGACATCTGGACTAAAGAAATGGGTCTGGGTGCGGATCGCGTAATTCGTATCGGCGATAACAAAGGCGCGCGTTACGCGTCCGATAATTTCTGGATGATGGGTGATACCGGCCCTTGCGGCCCCTGTACTGAAATCTTCTATGATCACGGCGAACATATTCCGGGCGGCTTGCCCGGTACGCCAGAAGAAGATGGCGACCGCTACATCGAAATCTGGAACAACGTGTTCATGCAGTTTAACCGCGACGAAGCGGGCGTGATGCATCCTTTGCCTAAACCTTCTGTCGATACCGGTATGGGCTTGGAGCGCATCTCCGCTGTGTTGCAGCATGTGCATGCCAATTACGAAATCGATTTATTTCAAGCCTTGATCAAGGCCGCAGCGCGCGAGACACATTGCGCAGACATCGATTCGCCTTCCCTTAAAGTGCTGGCCGATCATATCCGCGCCTGCTCATTTCTGATTTCCGATGGGGTGATTCCGGGCAATGAAGGTCGCGGTTTCGTGCTGCGCCGCATCATCCGTCGCGCGATTCGTCACGGCTATAAGCTGGGCGCACGAGAGGCATTTTTCCACAAGATGGTGGCGGATCTGATTGAACAGATGGGCGAGGCTTATCCGGAACTGGCTGCGGCCGAAGTTCGTGTAAAGGGCATATTGAAGCTGGAAGAGGAACGCTTCTTTGCAACTATCGAAAACGGCATGTCAATTCTGGACGCTGAACTTGCCCAGATGAGTCAGGCTGGTAATACCGTATTTAACGGTGAAACGGCATTTAAGTTGCACGATACTTTCGGCTTTCCGGTTGATCTGACAGCCGATGTCTGTCGCGAGCAGGGCGTGACGGTGGATGTGGCCGCTTTCGATGCAGCGATGGCGCAACAAAAACAGCAAGCCCGTGCCGCAGGAAAGTTCAAGATGGCGGCGAATCTCGATTATGCGGGTCCGGTCACGACTTTTCACGGTTACGATACGCTGGAATATAAGGGCAATGTATTGGCGCTCTACAAGGATGGTGCATCGGTTGACGAGTTGAACGAGGGTGATACCGGTGTAGTGGTGCTGGACGATACGCCTTTCTATGCCGAGTCAGGCGGTCAGGCGGGCGATTCAGGTGAGTTGCGTAGCGTGCACGGCATCTTTGCGGTGGAAGATACGCAAAAGATACAGGCCAGCGTTTTTGGTCATCACGGCGTGTTGACTACCGGCAAGCTGGTTGTGGGCAACAATGTTGCTGCTCGCGTAAATATGGCCGCACGTCAGGCGACCGAGCGCAACCATTCTGTGACCCACTTGTTGCATAAGGCATTGCGGGAAGTGCTGGGTGCACATGTGCAACAGAAGGGTTCTCAGGTTGATCCTGATAAGACCCGCTTTGACTTTGTGCACAGTCAGCCGATGACGGACGTTGAAGTTCGTCGCGTCGAATCTATGGTTAATGCCGAGATTTTGAGCAACGTCGCGACGCAGTCGCGCGTGATGGGAATAGAAGATGCGCAGCAGACCGGCGCGATGATGCTGTTCGGCGAAAAATACGGTGACGAAGTGCGCGTGCTGAACATTGGTTCTTCCATCGAGTTGTGCGGTGGTACGCATGTTAAGCGCACAGGCGACATCGGTCTGTTCAAGATTGTCGCGGAGTCCGGTGTGGCATCCGGTGTACGTCGCGTCGAAGGCGTCACGGGTGAGGGTGCGTTGGCGCTGATCCAGCGTCAGCAGGATCAGTTGCAGCAAGTGTCCGATGTGGTCAAGGCGCAACCTCATGAGGTTGCGGCTCGTGTACTACAACTAATTGATAATATTAAAAATTCAGAAAAAGAGCTGGCGCGATTGAAATCCAAGCTGGCCAGTTCGCAGGGCGATGATCTTGCAGCTGGCGCGCTGGAAATCAATGGCATCCATGTGTTGGCGGCTCTAATGGAAGGTGCGGATGCGGCGGTGCTGCGCGAGACGCTGGATAAGCTGAAAGATAAACTCAAATCAGCGGTGATACTGTTGGCCTCGGTCAATGACGGTAAAGTCAGTTTGATTGCCGGTGTGACGGCGGATGCAACGTCTAAAGTCAAAGCCGGCGAACTGGTCAATATGGTAGCCCTTCAGGTGGGTGGTAAGGGCGGTGGACGCCCTGACATGGCGCAAGCCGGTGGAACTAAACCAGAAAACCTAGCTGTGGCGCTGACATCTGTTACGGATTGGGTGAGTAATAAGCTGTAGCTAGTTGATTCCTATCATGTTGAGCTCCTAAGAACGACTGCTGAAGTTAATTCAGTAGTAACGTACTCGCAAGGAGTGGGGCGACTGATTCCTCTTGCTTTACAACGACCCGTTCGTTCTGTCGCCGCACGTGGCGATGTAGCAGTAAAGCCAGTCGCCCGGAGCATATGCGCCGCTGCTGCGTCACTTAATCCCCCTGAAAAGCACTTGATTTTAATGCAAATCGAAATGCTTCTGAAGAGGCGGGGCGTTGCAATGTCGGCTTGCGTTGTGTAGTATCGGCGGGCTGTAAGCGGGCGTAGTGCAGCATCCGATGATGAAGTTTATAAGGTGGGCGCGATGGAAAAGAATTTTATTCTTACGAGTTTTTCAAGGGTCAGCGTGCTATCGGCGATGATATGGGCGTTGATGTCGGGTGCAGCGCTTGCCGAATCGGAGCATGATCACATGAACATGGATCATGAACAAATGAATCACGAGCAGATGGATCATCAGCATATGGATATGTCCGTTCATGATCATTCGCAGCATCAGGCTATGCTGGCAAACAAAGGTGTGCTCGCTCGTACGGTTGCCACTTATGATATTCCCGATGTGCAGTTGCAGGATGCCAATGGCGCCGAAGTTTCCTTGCGGACGGTGTTCGATGGCAAGGAGCCGGTTATCCTGAACTTTATTTTCACCACCTGCACCACAATCTGTCCGGTGATGAGCGCCACTTTTGAGCAAGTACAGAAAAAGTTGGGGAAAAAACGCAATCACGTCCGCATGGTGTCTATCTCGATCGATCCGGAAAATGACACACCGGCTAAACTCAAAGACTATTCAGAACGGTTTCACGCCGGAAAACAGTGGCTGATGCTGACCGGTAGTGTCGCGAACAGCGTTGCGGTTCAGCGTGCCTTTGATGTGGCCGTGGCAGATAAGATGAACCACAAGGCGGCGGTGTTTATTCGCACAAAGGGTAGTGATGCGACTTGGGTGAAGCTGGATGGCTTGGTCAGTGCTGCGGATGTGGTGGCTGAATTGAAAAAGTTTACAAAATAACAGTTCAATTAAATCAAGGATTTATATGAAATATTCACCATCTCGGTCTTCTCGTCTCGCCAAGGGATTCACGCTGCTCGAATTGCTGGTGGTGATGGTCATCATCGGCCTGCTGGCAGGTTACGTGGGGCCTAAGTATTTTGCACAAATCGGCAAGTCTGAAGTCAAGGTCGCACGAGCGCAGATCGATGCTTTGGGTAAGTCGCTGGACCAGTTCCGACTTGATACAGGACATTATCCCACTTCGGAAGAGGGCTTGGCATCCTTGACGACTCGTCCGGCGAACGAGCCTAAATGGGATGGTCCTTACCTTTCCAAAAATGTGCCTATGGATCCGTGGGGGAGTGCGTACATCTATAAATTCCCCGGCGAGCACGGAGATTATGATCTGGTATCCAATGGTAAGGATGGTCAGCCGGGTGGCGTGGGTGAGGCGGCGGATGTAACTAGTTGGTAAATATGGATTTAATTGATATTTTTTATAAAAAACTCGGTTCGGAGCATGAATGCAGTTTGAGGTAAAGGCACTGCGCGGCACAGAGGGGCTTATCGTTCTGCTGATGGAAGCCGTCGACGCCATGGATGCCGAAGCGCAAGTCCGTGCGCAGGGCTATACCGTCATCGCCAGCCGTTCCAAACAATCCTGGTCGCAGATGCTGCACTGGGGAAAATCCAGCTTTCCGCTGGTGCTGTTCAGTCAGGAGCTAGTGGCTTTGCTCGGTGCCGGCCTTTCCCTAATCGAAGTGCTGGAAACGCTGGCCGAGAAGGAAACGCAGCCTGAAGTCAAAAAGACCCTGGACTATCTGATTGCGCTGCTCTACGAGGGGCATAATTTATCTTATGCGCTGGAGCAACGTCCGAAGGATTTTCCGGCCCTTTATGTTGCTACCGTGCGCTCCAGTGAAAAAACCGGCTCTCTGGTCGAAGTGCTGTCGCGCTATATCGTCTATCAGGCGCAAATGGAGGGGATTAAGGGTAAGGTGATTACCTCTTCCATTTACCCTGTGCTGCTGGCAGTGGTGGGAGTGCTGGTTGTGCTGTTTCTGATGGTGTTTGTCGTGCCTAACTTCAGCCACATCTACGAAGAAATGGGCGGCGAAATGCCTTTTCTATCGCGCGTGCTGATGCAGTGGGGGCAGTTTTTAGACACGCATTTGAAAATGTTTTTGGCGGGTGTGGCGACGCTGGCGGTTCTGTTGTTTTTGGCCGTGACGCAACCTGCCAGTCAGCGTTGGATGAAACAAAAGCTCTGGCAATTGCCCGGGGTAGGAAAACGACTGAATTTGTATCAGATGGCGAGATTCTATCGTTCGCTGGGCATGTTGCTGCAAGGCGGTATGCCGATTATGGTTGCACTCAAACTCGTCTCCGGGTTGCTGGATGAGTCATTGCGTGAACAGCTCAAGTTAGCTTCAGTGAGTATCCATGAGGGAGGTTCGATTTCTCAGGCTATGGGAAAATACGGCATGGTGACGCCATTGGCTTCGCGCCTGTTGCGTGTCGGTGAGCGCACCGGGCAAATGGGCGAGATGATGGAGCGCATCGCGTCCTTTTATGAAGAAGAAACCGTGCGCTGGGTCGAGCGCTTCGTCAAACTGTTTGAACCGTTGCTGATGATCTTTGTAGGACTGATCGTCGGTGTGATCGTGGTATTGATGTATTTCCCAATTTTTGAACTGGCTGGAAGCATAAAATGAAACAGGCCACTCCCTCCCATCACGATCCATTATTTACACCGCAACAGGTGCGCGAGGCGCGTCTGGTCGCTAAGCAGAGCAAACGCGGTGTTGCAGAGGTGCTTGAGGAGCAGGTTGAACTCAATGCGCCGGGCTTTGTCGAGGCATTGGGGCGGATGTTCCATTACCGCGTGGTCAGTATGGCGCAGATTAATAGCTTGAAGCGGGATTTTGATACGCTGGACTTTGCCAGTTCCATGGAACGCGAATGTCTGTCGATGCGCGATGAAAACGGTCACCTGATCATGGTGATCAGCGATCCTTTCAATATCGGACTGCAAACTTGGCTAGAACGCGCGATTCCCTCTACATTTATTATCGCCATCGCGCATCGCACCGATGTGCAGGCCTATCTGATGCATTATGAGAAGTCGTTGTATGCGATGGATAGTATGCAGGATCTCGGGGTGAAATCGGTCTTATCCGACGATGATCAGGTCGAGGATTTATCCTTCAAGACCATCAGCGAAGAAGTCAGTCTGGTGGTCAAGTTGGTGCACTCCACCGTTTATGATGCCCTGAAGGCGGAGGCTTCCGATATTCATCTGGAAACGACGCCCACCGGTCTCGATATCAAATACCGTATCGACGGGGTGCTGGTCGCGGTCAGTTCCATGGATGGTATTGAGATGGCCGAACAGGTGATCTCGCGTATCAAGGTGATTTCCGGATTGGATATCACTGAGCGTCGTATTCCTCAGGACGGTCGTTTCAAAGTGTCGATGCAGCGCCATGAAGTTGATTTGCGTGTCTCCATCATGCCCAGCGTGTTCGGTGAGTGCGCCGTGTTGCGTATTTTGGACAAGCGCACCTTGTCTGATCAGGTGAAGGGGCTGCGACTCGATCACTTGGGTTTCGATGCTCGCGCGATGGCATTTATCCGCCGCCTGTCCAACGAACCTTACGGCATGGTGCTGGTAACGGGGCCGACGGGTAGCGGTAAAACCACCACACTGTATGCCGCGATCACCGAGATCAATCACGGTAAAGACAAGATTATCACCATCGAGGATCCGGTCGAGTACCAGTTGCCCGGCGTGTTGCAGATTCCGGTCAATGAGAAAAAAGGACTGACCTTCGGGCGAGGGCTGCGCTCTATCTTACGTCACGATCCGGATAAGATCATGGTCGGGGAAATTCGCGACAACGAGACCGCGCAGATTGCGGTGCAGTCGGCGTTGACCGGTCACCTGGTGTTTACCACCGTGCATGCCAACAATGTGTTTGACGTGATAGGCCGTTTCATCCACATGGGTGTCGATCCTTATAGTTTTGTGTCAGCCCTGAACGGTATCGTCGCGCAGCGACTGGTGCGGGTGAACTGTCCGCACTGTGTGGCGGACAACGTACCTGATGAGGCGTTGATTGCCGAATCGGGTATCGCGCCCATGGATGTGCCAAATTACCACTTCCGCGCGGGCAGTGGTTGCGGGCATTGCCGGGGTACCGGATTCAAGGGGCGCAAGGCGATTGCCGAGGTGCTCTATCTGAACGATGAAATTCGTGAACTCATTATCGGTCAAAAACCGGTGCGCTTAATCCGTGAAGCGGCCCGTCGTAACGGCACCCAATTTTTGCGCGACGGTGCACTGGATTTAGTCGCCCGTGGCGAATCAACTTTAGAAGAGATCAATCGTGTTACTTTCGTTACGTGATCAATTAACCGCCATCGTATCGCCCGAACAGGTGGTACTGGTACACACACGCCCTCAGTGGACACGCCGGGGTCTGGTCGAGCGCGTGCTGGAGAAAAAAATTATCCCCTGTCTTGCGGATGGGGAATACACCTGGAGCGTGGCGATACAGACGCTGGACACCGAGATGGTCAAGCTCTCCCCCGCATCCGCACGGGTGATTTTGTCTAATCAATTCGTGCATTATGCGATGGTGGATTGGAACGAAGCGCTAAGTAACGACCGGGAAGCGTCCGCATTGGCAAGACATCGTTTTGTCCAGCTATACGGTGCGAGCGCCGATGTGTGGGAGTTGCGTACTAATCAGGATGCGCCGGGTGCCGAACTGCTCGCCAGCGGCATCGATCCGCGTCTGCTCGAAACCCTACGCGCCGCATTTTTCCGGAATAAAGTGAAGCTGGTCTCAGTGCAACCTGCGCTGATGGCCGCCTATAACAACAGTAAAAAAGCCCTGCGCGGCGAGGATGCCTGGTTTGTGCAGTATGAAGCGGGTTGTTTGTGTCTGGCTCTGTTGCAGCAGGGGCGTTGCCGTAGCGTGCGCACCCTGCGGGTGGGCGAAGAATGGAGCGCGGAGTTGCCGGTGATACTGGCGCGCGAGAGCTATCTGACGGAACTGGATGTGACGACGGAACAAATCTATCTGTGGGCGCCTGAATCGGGGGCGCTTGCAGTCGATGCCGGGTGGCAGGTGAGTCGTTTGCAACCGGTGATACGGCACGGCTTTATGCCGGATTACGAGGGACGCTATGCCATGGCGATGATGAAATGATGATGACCGACTTGAGACTGGATTACCAGCCCTATCGTCCTACCCCTTGGGTGGGGTTGGCGATGCTGCTGCTGGTGTCGATCACGGTGGCGTTGGTCGCCGATTACTTTGTCGGTCTGAATAATCAGGCCGCTGTGCTCGAAGCCAAGGTGCAGCATATCAAGGCCGCCGCCAATATCGATGTGGTCAAGCCGGTGGTTCACAGCGGGGTGAATCGTTCCCCGGAAGTCAAACGCGCCAATGAAGTGCTACGCAAACTCACCACCCACTGGGAGGATTTGTTTGTCGGACTGGAGTCCGCATCGGGTGAGAAAGTAACCTTGCTGGAGTTGGCGCCGGATCTGGAAAAACATACGGTGAAAATCAACGGTGAAGCGGATAACTTTGCCTCGCTGATGAATTACATCACCGCACTGGAAGGACAGATCGTGTTCGGCCCGGTCTATTTGCAAAGCCATCAGGTGCAAATGCTCGATCCGCAAAAGCCGGTGCGCTTTTCATTGCTGGCAGTCTGGCAGGAGACGCCATGATGCGCCGGATGAAGAATCTGCTGCAGCTGTTATCACAAATGAGGTTGCAACGGTCCGTACAGAAGATTGCGTTCCCCGTTCGTCTGAACTGGATGGTGCGACGCTGGCTGCCGGCATTAGGTTGGCCGGGCATGCTGGCGATGGCTTTGCTGGTGATGCTGGTGCCTTTTTATTTTTCAGCGATCCATACGGCGCAGGCGAGATTGACGACGGCACAGCATGAATCGGTGACCGTGCGCGATAAGATTTTACTTGCGAATCAAGTGATTACTACGCATCAGGGCACGGTTGATGAGCAGTTGGCTGAATATTATCGAGCATTTCCCAATGAGTTGGAGTCGCCCGAATGGCTGGGCAAGATGGCGCTGATTGCTGAGCAAGCCGGGCTCAAGCTCAATGAAGGTGAATACAAGACTTCAAAGGATAAGGTGGGGCGTTTGATGCATTTTCAGATCACGTTGCCGGTGACGGGGTCGTATCCGCAAATTCGGGAATTTATCGCTAATATTCCGGTTGCAATGCCGATCATGGCGCTGGAAAACGTGCAGTTAGAGCGCAAGACGGTCTCAGACGCCACAGTCAATGCGAAAATTGTGTTTGGACTGTATCTGGAGCAGGTGCAATGACCGCGTGGGCAAAAAATCCGCTGATCCGCTGGGGCGCATTGAGTGTTGTGCTGGCCGTGGTTGGCTGGCTGGCGATGTCCGGCGGTGATGAAGACGCTCAGGTGGCGCAACCCGTTCAGAAGAAACGTGCCACGACGGCTGCTGCTAAAAACGAGACGCCGGCCGATTTGCATGTTGAACTGGAACGTCTGGTTCAGCATGATACGGATGATAAGCCGGAAATGGGAAACGCTTTTAAAGTGACCTCCTGGTATGTACCCCCTCCGCCGCCCCCTCCGCCACCACCGCCACCGCCTATGGCTTATGTCCCGCCGCCTGAACCGATGGCCCCGCCACTGCCCTTTACTTACTTTGGCCGTTATGAGGACGCGACCTCGCAGATCATTATTCTGCTTAAAGGAGACAAGCTCTATAACGTGGTTCCTGGCGAAGTGATCGAGGGTACCTATCGGGTGGAGCGTTTACTGGCGGGGCAGGTGGAATTGATATTTTTGCCGTTGAATATCAGACAGACGCTCAGTACGGGCGAAAAATAATGAAAATCATGTTGCAGCACTTAAATATTTTGGAGAACTCATGCGTAGTATGAGATGGAAATTAAGCAAACACGCCGCGATTGTCATGCTGGCGGTGCTGGCCGGATGTGCCGGGGACAAGTTGCACAAGGAAGGTATTTCTCAGATACAGGATGGTCATGTCGAGGAAGGTCTGGCAACACTTGAGCAGGCGGCGAAGAATGAACCGCAAAATATGGAGATAAAAAAAGACCTGATGCAACATCGCGGTCAATATGTAAATCGTATTCTGTCAGCGGCGAACAGTGAACGTGCAATCGGTCATCTGGAAGCGGCAGAGGTTCAGTATCGGCGCGTGTTGAAACTGGCCCCGGACGATACTACCGCCCGGATTGGACTGGAATTGCTGATCATGGACAGACGGCACGATGCGATACTGGAGGATACTGCAATCCTGATCAAGAAGGGAGATCTGGATGGCGCTAAACTGGCGATTAAGCCGGTGCTGATTGAGAATCCCCGGAATGTGCGGGTGATCGCCATGCAGCGTCAGATTGAAGAATTGATCGCCAAAGAGCAAAGTGCGGTACAAACCTTACAGGCAAAATTCAGAAAGCAAGTCACGTTGCAATTTCGCGATGCCGATATCAAGATGGTGTTCGAGGCGCTGTCGCGTGCCAGCGGAATCAATGTGCTGCTGGATAAGGATATCAAGGCCGGGGTAAAGGCGTCGATCTTCGTGAAAAATGTCTCCGTGATCGATGCGATCGACTTGCTGCTGATGCAGAATCAACTGGCCAAGAAGGTGATCAGCGACGATACGCTGTTTATTTACCCGAACACACCGGCTAAACTTAAAGACTATCAGGATCTCAAGATCCGCAGTTTTCACCTGGTGAACGCAGATCCTAAGTTGATGCTGACCCTGATCAAGGATATGCTCAAGACCAAAGATGTGTTCATCAACGAGAAGACCAATTCGCTGGTGATGAGGGATACGCCCGAGGCGATTCGTCTGGCGGAAAAAATGATCAATGATCAGGATATCGCCGAGCCCGAGGTGATGCTGGAAGTCGAAGTGCTGGAAGTGAGCCGCACGCGTCTGTCACAGATCGGTGTGCAATATCCGGCGCAGTTGGCCATGACGCCGATTGCCAGTCTGGTGCCGGCTGCAGGTGCTGCTGTTGCGACGACGACCCAGTTGACGCTGGATAGTTTAAGGCGCTTGAATGGTGCCAGCATCGGGGTCAGTCCGATTCCTTCGCTGACGTTGAATGCGATGTTGCAGGATGGCGATACCAATATTCTGTCCAGTCCGCGCATTCGTGTGCGCAACCGTGACAAGGCCAAGATCATGATCGGTGAACGCGTGCCGATGATCACCAACTCGCTGACACCGCAGACGACGGGTTCTGCGGTGGTGACTGGTACGGTGCAGTATCAGGATGTGGGTTTGAAACTGGACGTCGAGCCGGATATTCATCTTGATCATGAAGTCACGATCAAACTTGGGCTGGAGGTCAGCTCGCTGGGGTCTCCTGTGACTAATGCGGCAGGTTCTGTGGTGTATCGGGTTGGCACGCGCAATACCTCAACCGTGTTGCGTCTGAAAGACGGGGAAACGCAGATTCTGGCCGGATTGATCAACGACAATGAAACCAACACCACGGATAAAGTCCCCGCGCTGGGCGAAATGCCATTGTTGGGACATTTGTTCTCCAATAAGAACGGAAATAAGGTCAAGACGGAAATTATTCTCTCCATTACCCCGCACATCGTCGGCAATGTTCGTGTGCCCAATGCGCGAGAAGAAGAGTATTGGACAGGGACTGAATCGACGTTGCGCAATGATCAGTTGATGATGAAGACGCATCCTGCGATCGTGCCAGTAGCTAAACCTGCGGTGACACCCGTATCGGCCATACCTGCCGCCCCCCAAGTACCTGCTGCCGCGAATGTTGCTGCACCCCAGTTATCCTGGGATGGGGTTGGGCAGGCGAAAGTCGGTGACCTGATCAGTTTGTCGGTCAATGCGCAGTCTGCACTGGCGATGAACAGTTTCGGCGTGCAAATCACCTTTGATCCTTCGGTATTGAAAGCGCTCGATGTGGTGGATGGCGGCTATCTGAAGTCGGCCAATACGCCGGCTACCTTGAATAAAAATATCGATCAGGCTACCGGCCTTGTTACGGCTGATCTGTCGGCGGGCACGGGCAGTGGTACGGGATCGTTGCTGACTCTGATGTTTGAAGTGATGGCGGAAGCGCCTGCGGCTGCCGTGTCGATTAGCCGTATCTCGGCTACCGATGCGAATGGTGTAGCCCTGTTGATTGCATCACCTGCGCCGCATCTGCTTGCCGTTGCAAAATGAGGTCAGTTAAGGTCAGGGGATTTACCCTCATCGAATTGATGATTACGGTGGCACTGGTCGGATTGCTCTCGACCATGGTGTTGCCGCTGACTGAATTGACGGTGCAGCGCAGCCGGGAGCAGGAATTGCGTTCCGCCTTGCGGGAAATACGCATGGCGCTGGATGAGTATAAAAAAGCGGTCGATGAAAAGAAGATTATCAGTAAAGCGGGCAAGTCTGGCTATCCTGACTCGCTTACCGTGTTGCTCGAAGGGGTGAACGATGCCACTAACCCGGACAGCAAACTGAAAATTCGTTTCTTACGGCGCATGCCGCGCGATCCGATGGCGACTGACCCGACTCTGAGCGCGGTGGATACCTGGGGGACACGCAGTTACAACAGCGAGTGGGATGCACCCTCGTCGGGTGATGATGTGTTTGATGTGTATTCCTTGTCCGATAAGGTGGGGATGAATGGGGTGGCATACGACAAATGGTAGACGGCCTGATGAAGAAAAAAATAACGGGCTTTACCCTGATTGAATTGCTGGTTGTGATGGCGATCATCGGTGTGCTGTTGACCATTGCTGTGCCGCGTTATCAGCACAGCGTGGATAAATCCCGTGAGGCTGTACTGCATGAGAACCTTGAGCTGACCCGTCAGGTAATCGATAAATATTACGGCGACAATGGCCGGTACCCTGATTCTCTGGAAGAACTGGTGGCACGTAAGTATCTGCGTGCGCCGCCCTTTGATCCGGTTGCCGGTAATTCAGACGCATGGATTATCATTCCTTCGGATGATCCTGCAAAAGGGTTGATGTTCGATCTGAAAAGCGGTGCACCAGGCGTGGCGCTGGACGGGACAGAGTACAAGAGTTGGTAATGGAAATTCAGGTTGTTTATAAAAAACAAAGCGTTAAAAAACGATCTGCATCAGCCGGTTTCACCTATATTGGTTTGCTGGCTGCAGTGGCAATCATGGGGATTTTCATGATGGTGGTTGGTGAAATTTGGCAGTCGTTACAAAAGCGCGAGAAGGAGAGCGAGTTGCTGTTTATTGGTAACGAGTACCGGCGCGCGATCGCGGATTATTACACGCAAACACCGGGTAATGCGCCGCGTTATGTGATGAAGTTGGAAGAGTTGCTCAAAGATGCGCGCTATCCGGTGACGCGGAGATATTTGAGGAAATTGTATAAGGACCCGATCACCGGGAGTGCGGAATGGGGATTGCTCAAAAACACCAGCGGGCAAATTTACGGGGTATATAGTTTATCGAACGCCGAGTCGTTTAAAAAAGAGCACTTTAAAAAAGATGATCACGATTTTGAAGGTCGTGGCAGTTATGCGGAGTGGGTATTTAAGTACGTGCCGACACAGGCAGCGGCTAATGCGGTGTTGAGTGCCGGTGCGTCAACGCAGGCTACACCGCTTGCAACACCGAAGCCCAATACGCTGACGAATTCCCCTTCGGGTTTTTCAAATGGCAGTTTTTCTAATCAACCCAAGATACCGGTCAGGAGATAAGGAGTGAGAATGAAATTATTTTTGATTGTGCTGACGATACTGTTGATGTCAGCCTGTGTGACAACCAATATTTACTTTCCCACACCGGCTGTCGAAAACGCCGCTGACAAGATCGTAGCGGATGTCTGGCCGCCAGCGGATAAAGTCGTTGTGACTAAGAAGGAGAAAAAATGAACTCGTTATTTCTCAAAGTGGGCGTGTTGTTTTTCTTGGTATTAAACACCTGTGTGGCCGTTGAGTTTGAATTTAATACGCCGGGTGTCAATGCTGTGATCTCAAGTATGCAGGCCAGGCACGAAAAGTTGGCTAAATATTACACCAGCGGCGCAGTAGGTCTGAACCTTGATGGAACGATTGCACTGCGTGATGAAGCATCCGTGCCCTTGAATTACCGCCGTCCGCTCAGTGCGCTGGTTGATGCGGAGAATCAGGATAGAGACAAATTGTATGCGGAAATCAGCAACGCCAACGCACACCCTGAATGGCGTGTGGAGGTGCATGCGGTTTTTGCTAAACGCTGGTTGATGTACGCTCATCGCGGCTGGTGGGTGATGAGTGATCACGGCTGGATACAGAAATAAGGTTGCCAGGCGGGTTGGAATTGAATGTATAGTGTTTTGATTTTTAAGGATAATTTGTGACGCCAACCTTGGTTTTTGACATCGAAACTGTGCCTGATATCAAAGGCTTACGACTTTTACACGGAATGGATGAGAGCGTGAGCGACTGGGAGGTGGCTGAGATGGCTTTTCAGCAGCGCCGTCAGTTGACGGGCAGCGATTTTATCCAGCATCATTTGCAGCGTGTGGTGGCGATTTCCTGTGTGTTAAGAGAGGGAGATAACTTTAAAGTTTGGTCGCTGGGTGAGTTGGATGAGGATGAGGGGGGGCTGATTCAATGTTTCTTTGACGTCATCGACCAATACACGCCGCAACTGGTGTCGTGGAATGGTGGTGGGTTCGATCTGCCGGTGCTGCATTATCGCGGCCTGATCCATGGTGTTCAGTGCGCACGCTACTGGGATATGGGCGAGGATGACAGAGAATTCAAGTGGAATAACTACATCAGTCGTTACCACATGCGCCATCTCGATTTGATGGATTTACTGGCGCTGTACACCGGACGCGCCAACGCGCCGCTAGATGATCTGGCCAAATTGATGGGCTTGCCCGGCAAATCGGGAATGGATGGATCGCAGGTGTGGGAAGCTTATCAGCAGGGGCGGTTGACGGAGATACGCAATTACTGCGAAACCGATGTGGTGAATACCTATCTGGTCTATGCGCGGTTTCAGATGATGCGCGGGGTGTTGAGTCGTGCAGCTTTCCAAAAAGAATGCGAGTTGGTGAGGGGGATGTTGACCGGGCTCAATCTGCCGCACTGGCAGGGCTATCTGGCCGGATGGCCGTGATGCTCAAGCACGTCTGGCTAACGATTGCCTGGGGGTTGGTGCTTCTGGTCGTGTATCTTTCACTGACTCCGCATCCGCCGGAACCGGTGAGCTTTGATAATGCAGATAAATTTGAACATGCACTCGCTTATGCCACACTCTCCTTCTGGTTTTGTCATATATACCGGTCAATGAGTTCGCGACTATTCGTGATTACGGCGCTGGTGGGTTTGGGTGTCGGATTGGAGTTTGTACAAGGGTGGACCGGATACCGTACGTTCGATGTAATGGATATGCTGGCAGATAGTGTTGGTGTGCTGCTGGGGTGGCTAATGCTGTTTACGCCTGTAGAACAACTATTTGTTTATATAGAAAATTATTTAAAGGCGCGCTGAATGCGTCTATCATAAAATGGAATCGAAATGACGACAAGAGTAACCATAGAATCGCTGGATCAAGAAGGTCGCGGTATCGCGCATGCAGACGGCAAGGTAATTTTTATCGAGGGCGCGTTGACTGGTGAGGAGGTGAGTTACGCCTCCTATCGCAAGAAGCCGGCCTTTGAGCTGGCGCAGATGACGACTTTGCATCGCGCCGCGTCCATTCGTGTCGAGCCTAAGTGTGCGCATTACGGCGTATGCGGCGGTTGCTCGATGCAGCATCTGGATGCACGGGTTCAGGTCGCGGTGAAGCAGCGCATATTGGAAGACTCTCTGGCGCGGATCGGTAAGGTCACGCCAGAAAACATCATGCCGGCGATTTATGGTCAGAGTTGGGGCTATCGCGAGCGCGCTCGAATTTCTGCAAAGTATGTGATTAAAAAGCAAAAAATGTTAGTTGGATTTCACGAGCGGCGCAGCAGTTACGTAGCCGATATGCAAAGCTGCGAGATTTTGGCGCCCAAAATCGCCGGCTTGATTAAGCCGTTAGCTGATTTGTTTGAAGGATTGACCATTCGAGAGCAATTGCCGCAGGTCGAAGTGGCGGTGGGTGAGCATGTCGATGTGTTGGTGTTGCGTATCATGGCACCGCTGTCTGTCGGTGATGAAGCGGCGTTGCGTGTTTTTGCCGATTTGCACAAGGTGCAATTCTGGCTGCAAACCAAGGGGCCTGAAACCGTGGTGCCTTTTTATCCGCTGGATGCGCCGGCGCTGTCCTATAGTCTGCCGGAATTCGCTATCACCATGCCGTTCGCACCGGGTGAATTTACTCAGGTCAACAGCGAACTCAATCGGGTGATGATTAGTCGCGCGATCCGTCGGCTGGAGCCGAAAGCGGGCGAGCGAATTGCGGACTTTTTTTGCGGTCTGGGGAATTTTACCCTGCCGATCGCACGCAGCGGTGCCGAAGTGCTGGGAATAGAAGGGAGCGATGCGCTGGTCAAACGTGCGGCGCAGAATGCGGGCTTTAACGGTTTGTCGGCGAACACGAAGTTTCAGGCGATGAATCTGTTTGAAATGACCGAGGAATTGCTCCTCAGTATGGGTAAATACGATAAGTGGCTGATCGATCCTCCCCGCGACGGGGCGATGGAGTTGGTGAAATCCATCACGCCGGCCATCGCGCCTTATCGCATCGTCTATGTGAGTTGTAATCCTGCGACGCTGGCGCGCGATGCCGCCGAGTTAGTGCAGCGCGGTTATGTGTTGAAGTCCGCAGGAGTGATGAATATGTTCCCGCAAACCTCGCATGTCGAATCTATCGCCGTATTTGAGAGGATTTAAATGCAACGCTATGCCGATCTTGTGGCCGATGCACTCACTCGAGTCAAGGAAATTCAACCCTGGGATTTGAGTAAGCTTTTGGCAGCGGGAGAATCACCTTTGCTGCTGGATGTGCGGGAGCCGGCGGAGTATGCGGCCTTGCACATTCCCGGTTCCATCAATGTGCCGCGCGGCGTACTGGAACAGTCCTGTGAATGGGATTTCGACGAAACAGTGCCGGAACTGGCTGCCGGGCACTCCCGCGATATTGTGGCGATCTGTCGTTCGGGCTATCGTTCTGTACTCGTCGCGGATGTGATGCAAAAAATGGGATTTGTCCGCGTGGTTTCACTCAAAACCGGGGTGCGCGGCTGGAATGACTTTGAACAGGCGCTGGAAGATGCGGCGGGAAATCCGATCGATGCGGATGTCGGGGACGAATTGCTCGCCTCCAGAGTGAGCGCTGAACAGCGTAAACCTAAGGATTTTTAGTCTATGGATCAGTTTCAAAAAAGGGTTAGATATTCTTTGAATATAATAGCTGTTTAGTAAGAAAAAACTTATCTAAACCTGCTAGGTTCGTAGATATGTCATGATATAATTTGCCGACATATGTAGTCATTAAATCGGCTTTTTGCACCCGAAAAATTTCAAAGGACACTTCATGAAACGTCATGCCTCAATGAATCGCATCTACCGTTTGGTTTGGAACGCAACGCTTGGTGTGATGGTGGCCGTCGCAGAAAATGCAAAAGGGCGTGGAAAGTCTGTGTCGGGACGGAAGTTGATTGCCGCCGCGCTGGCGTTGACGGGTGGTGCATTGATGTTGCCTCCGGCGATGGCGGGGCCTACTGGCGGACAAGTCAGTGCGGGAACGGGTGCGATTGCTCAAGCTGGTTTAAACACGACAATCACGCAGACGAGTCAAAATCTGGCCATCAACTGGCAGAATTTCAGTATTGCCGCCAATGAGGCAGTGCGCTTCAATCAACCTAACGCCAGCGCGATCGCGCTCAATCGCGTGACCAGTCAGAATCCGAGTGTGATCCTGGGTAGCTTGAGCGCAAACGGTAATGTGTTCGTGTTGAATCCTAACGGTGTGTTGTTCGGTGCGGGTGCGCAGGTGGATGTGGGTGGTCTGGTTGCTTCTACCCTGAATTTGTCTGATGCGAATTTGATGGCGGGCAAGCTCACGTTTAGCAGTGCGCCCGGGCAATCGCAGGGTTCTGTGGTGAATCAGGGTGCGATCAATATCGCGCCGGGTGGTTATGTAGCGCTGCTGGCACCTGAAGTACGTAATGAGGGAGTAATCATCGCTAATCAGGGCACAGCTTTACTGGCGGCAGGCGATAAGATCACGCTGAACATGAATAACGGTTCGCTGGTGTCCTACAGTATCGATCAGGGTGCAATTAACGCGCTGGCTGAAAATAAGCAACTGATTCAAGCGGATGGCGGTCATATCGTGATGTCGGCAAAAGCGGCGGATGCGCTGACCACGGCGGTAGTGAATAATACTGGCGTGATTCGCGCACGTACCATGCAAAATGTCGGCGGTACAATACGTTTGATGGGCGACATGAAGACCGGTACGGTCAATGTGGGCGGTACGCTGGATGCCAGCGCACCGACAGGCGGTAACGGCGGTTTCATTGAAACTTCAGCTGCGCATGTCAAGGTGGCGAAGGGTGCTGTTATCACGACTGCTGCGGCGATGGGACTAAAAGGGACCTGGTTAATCGACCCTGTTGATTTTACGATCGCTGCGAGTGGAGGAGATATCACTGGAACGGAACTCGCGTTACAGTTGGGCTTAAATAACATCGTTATTTCGACATCTTCACTCTTCCCTGTGATAGATCCTGTCACTCTTGTGCAGCTCATAGATCCAATCACTTCGCTTCCTGTGTTTTATGATCCTAAAGGTGGCGCGACTGCTGTGACCATAGATCCGCTCACGGGTGCGCTCAGTCCCATCGTGGATCCTATCCTGAACGCGGCAATTTATAATTTACCGGCCAATCCTGCCAACGCCACGACTGGGAATATCTACGTTAATGATGGCGTGGCTTGGGCTGCCAACAAGCTTACGTTGAATGCCGATAATAATATCTACATCAACGCAACGATGAGCGCATCGGGCACAGCCAGTCTGGCGTTGGAATACGGTCAGGCGAATGTGAATGCGCTCAATACCAGTAACTATTATGTGAGTAACGGTGCGCAAGTGAATTTACCTGCGGGGCAAAACTTCAGCACCAAGTTGGGTTATGACGGCACCACAACGCTCTACACGGTGATCACCGATATCGGTGTGGCAGCGGATGCAACATCTCTGGCGCCGCCCGCAGTGATGACTTTGCAGGGCTTGGCTAATCCGGCTAATCTTCCAGGCGGAAATTATGTGCTCGGCGCAAACATTCAAGCTGGAGCGGCAGGGTTACCCGTTGCAGATGGCGTTGCCTCTTTAGATGGCGCAACCAGTACTTGGAACGGCGGTGCGGGCTTTACCCCCATTGGTGGTTCAGCCACCGCCCTGACTAGTGCGGGTGGTTTTGTCGGTGTGTTTGATGGCTTGGGTCATACCGTTAATAATCTCACGATCAATATGTTAAGTTCTCCGACTCCGTCTGTCTATGTGGGTATGTTTGGACAAATTGCAGCCGGCTCATTGGTGCAAAACGTTAATCTGGTGAACTCATCCGTTAATGGTATCGGCGCGGTCGGCGGCTTGTCTGGAACTAATTACGGCACCATCAATAACGCTACCTCAACGATGGGTGCGGCTTATGGTACCGCGCTTGTCGGTGCGACTGGGACTTTTGCTTCTGTGGGTGGTTTGGTTGGTGCAAATTTCGGTGCGGTTAATGACAGTTCTACCACTGGTGCTAGTAACGCAGGTGTTTTCGTAGGTACTGTGGGTGCAGGGAATACGGTCGGTGAAGCCGCTGGGGGTTTGGTTGGGATCAACTCAGGGACGGTCGGTGGTACGCTGGGTGTTGGCAGTAGTTCGTCGGTCGCGGTCAGTGGTTACGGTTCTCAGGGAACCTTGGGTGGTCTGGTCGGAGTAAATACGGGTCTGATCAGCAACAGCCATGTAACCGGTAGTGTCAGTGACAAGATGGCATCTAAAACCTCCCGCGTAGGTGGTCTGGTCGGATATAACGCTAAGGGAAGGCTGGATAACTCTTTTTACGATATTAGCGCAGTGTCGCTCAATGGCGTTCTGGGCGTATTATCACCGGGCGGGCTTTATAATTCTCAGTATCAGGCTTGGGCTACGACCACTACTAACCTGCTTGTTACAGATCCTTTGTATCATGTAGCTTATCAACCGCTTGATATTGCGAACTATGCTAGTTTGCAGATGTTGCCGGCATTGCCTGGCGCGCTGACGGCCGTGTATGGAATCAGCGATGCGAAGGGCTTGAAGGATATGCTGGCTTTCTCAGAAAATGCCGGCTACAGCTTTCAGTTGACCGCCTCGGTCGATTTGAATGTTGTATTGCCTGGAGAGCTTGTGTCGCCAGCGGCGCAGGGATTCTTTGTGCCTTATTTTGCAGGTAACTTTGATGGGGGATTAAACCCCAATACCAATACTAACTGGACAATTTCCAATCTCTCGTTGAGAGATGCGACGGTGTCCGGTGTCGCTGCGCTTGGTATGTTCGGTCAATTGACCTCGACGGGCGCTGTCACTAACGTGGGTGTCACCAATGCCAATATCACCCTCACCTCTACGGGTGGTACGGTCGCGCCCAAGGCAATCGGCGGTCTGATCGGTTTGAATGAGGGTGTGGTTGGAAAGAGCTATGTGACCGGCACAGTGAGTGCGGCAGGTGAGAATAATGTCGGCGGTCTGGTGGGCGATAACGCCAGCACAGGGCAGATCAGCGGCAGTCATGCAACCGCCAATGTAACCGGTGCTAATAATGTCGGCGGACTGGTAGGGATTAATGAAGCGTCCGTATCGGCGGTCAGTTCCAATATCGATAATAGTTATACCGAGACCGGAACGGTGACCGGAAATATCAATGTCGGCGGCTTGATCGGCGCGAACTACGGCAATGTGGTCACCAGTTATTCGGCGGAAAACGTCACCGGAACAGTGCTGGGAAGTAATATAGGCGGACTGGTTGGTTGGAATGGTGCGGGTGGGGTGATTACCGATGTTTATGCGTCGGGTAGCGTGACAGGCGCAGGTAATACAGGTGGACTGGTTGGGGGGAACTACGGTAATGTTACCAATGCGTATGCCACAGGGGCTGTAACTGGTATTACGGTCGGTGGTTTAATCGGTGCGGACTTTGGCACAGGTTTTATAACGAACAGTTACTGGGATAACCAGACTACAGGTCAAATTAACTCTAGTAATGTAGCTCTTGGCGGGCAGACAACGGTGGGCGGGCTGACAACTGCTGCGATGCATGCTCAGGCCAGCTTTACCGGTTTTGACTTTACCTCCGCTACAGCAAACTGGGTGATGTACGAAGGATATACGGCGCCGTTGCTGCGTTCATTCCTGGCGCCGCTGACGGTAACAGCAGGCAATGTTACCAAGGTCTACGATGGTCTGACAGGTATTAACCCGACTAATCCCGGGTTGACATACACGGACGGGAACCTGATAAAAGTTACGCCTAATTATGCGGCTTTGCTGGGTACGGCTACGTTTACCGGTGCGGGAAGTGCTATCGGTGTTTATGCATTGACTGCACCAGCGCCTGATTTAGTGTTGAATCAACCTGCCAATACGGGTCTGTATTCGACTCAGCAGGGTTATCTGCTCAGTTATGCGACGGTGGCTCCAGCTACCTTGACGGTGACTGCCGCAGTTGCCACGCTTACTGATGGATTGGGTCCTTACTATGCGGGCTTACAGCTCGATGAGAGGCAGCATCTTAAAAATGATTGTGAATTCGATCAGGTTGATGATGATTGCTCAAAATTGCCTGGTGCGGCTAAAAAACGTTTGTTGACCGTGAAAGACGGCGGGATTTCGTTGCCGGATAATGGCGCCCATTTGGTTCTGCCGCAGATGTAATGTGACTGCAAACTTAACTATTCCACGGACAACTTGATAATTAAATCGCTAATATGAAAAATCAAACTACCCTTGTCGCGACGTTGACCTTATCAATGCTGGCTAGTTCTGTAGCGTTTGCGGCACCCGTTGCGCCCGATGCCGGACAGACCATACGTGAATTGCAACCGTTACCGGAAATGATCGCCCCTGGCGTGATATCTCCTTTACAAAGCGCGGAGCCGGCTCAAGTGGAAGCAGTTGTTTCAGCGGCTGAAGAAGTCACTGTGGATGTGACGGCGATACACGTCACTGGCAGTCGTGGCTATTTGGCCGCCGATCTGGAGGCGTTGGTCGCTGATCTGGTTGGTAGTGAACATACCCTTCCTGAACTCGAAGCCGCAGCTGCTCGCATCACGGCTTTTTACCGTTCGCAAGGTTATGTGGTGGCGCAGGCTTATTTGCCGCAACAAGACATTGTGGATGGTTCTGTGACGATCAATGTGCTCGAAGGTGCGCTCGGTCAGACACTCATCAATAATCAGTCCAGGCTGTCCGATGCACGGGCGACTGCGGATGCTGCAACGGTTAAGACCGGTGATGCTGTACAGGCGGAGCCGGTTGATCGTATGTTGTTGTTGCTGTCCGATACCATCGGTGTGGGTGGCGTGCGCGCATCCTTGCAACCGGGTGCCAGTGTAGGCACGACGGATCTTTTGATCGAACTGGATCCTGCCAAGCCTTATGCTGCCAGCGTTGAAGTGGATAACTACGGCAATCGTTACACCGGTGAAAACCGTATCGGTGGTTCTATCGCGTTGAACAGTCCGCTGAAGATGGGTGATCAATTGACATTGCGCGCGGTGGCCAGTGATCTGAATATGCAATATGCACAGCTTTCTTATCGTATGCCGGTGGGCGTAGATGGTCTTAAAGTAGGTGTTTCATTCTCTGATACCACTTACAAATTAGGTAAGGAGTTTGCTCCGCTGTTGGCAGATGGTACTGCGACCAGTGCGAGTGTGTTTGCGACTTATCCGCTGATTCGCAGCCAGATGAGTAATCTGTACGGCACGTTGACTTATGAGAATAAAAAGCTGACGGACAAAACCGGTGGGGGTGTGAATACCACCAACAAGACGGTTGATATGGTCAGCCTGGGTCTGTCCGGGAATCACATGGATGCATTGTTAGGTGGCGGTATGTCTGCTTATGATGCAACCTTCACTTCCGGCAACCTGTCCATGGATGCGGCCTCGATGGCGGTCGATGCGGCTTCGGCTCGCAGTAATGGCGCCTTTACCAAGGTGGGATATAACCTGAATCGTCAGCAACATATGACCGCGAAGGATACGGTATCGCTCGCGTTTTCAGGTCAGCAGACTGACAGCAATCTAGCTTCTTCTGAGAAAATGTACTTGGGCGGTGTGAATGCAGTGCGCGCCTATCCACAAGGTGAAGCCGGGGGTGATGACGGTTGGCTGATGAATGCAGAAGTTCGCCATACTTTGATGGACAAGGTACAGGGCGTGGCTTTTTATGACGCAGGTTCTGTCTCGCTCAATCACAATGCTTATGTTGCAGGTGCCGTTAATACTCGTAGTCTTGCAGGTGCCGGTGTAGGCGTAAATGCGCAATACGGCTGGGCTCAACTGAAGACTTCCGTGGCATGGCGAACCACAGGTGGTGCTCCGCAATCCATCCCGTCTACGGTGAACAGCAGTCCGATGATCTGGGCGCAATTGGCCGGACAACTGTAACACGGCATGTCCGTACCTGCTTTTGTTGGTGTGACCGGCCTGCCCAGGGCCGGTTCTACTTTGTTGTGTCAGCTACTGGCCCAGCATCCGGAAATCAACTGCGAGGGTCAAAGCTCGCCGTTGTGTAATACCTTGTTGGGCATACGTCGCATGATCAGCGACGATTCTTTCTTCCTGTCGCAACTCGATAATTCCTTCGATACCAGTTACGCGCATCTGACTTCTGCCATGCAGGGTTTTTTGCGCGGCTGGAATCAGGATTGTGGGAAGAAACTTGTGGTGGATAAGAATCGCGCGTGGCTGCATGCCATCGAGATGCTGCTGCAGTTAGCGCCTGAAGCAAAACTCATCATATGTCTGCGTGAATTGGGGCAAATCTACGGCTCGATCGAGGCGCAACATCAGCGCACGATACTGTTGGATTTTATCGATCATCTGGCTGATTTCGACCGGTTTGGTCGTGCCGATATGCTATTCGCCAAGGATAAGACGATAGGTTCGCCGCTGATCTCGATACACGCGATCCCTGAGTTGCCCCGTGCGGTGCAGGAACGTTTGTATTTTGTTCGCTTTGAAGATCTGGTCGCGCAACCCGCCGTCTGCATGTCGCATATCTATGCCTGGTTGGGTGTCTCACCGTTACAGATCAATCCGGAAAAACTGGAAATTGGGATACGTGAGAGCGACAGTCACTACCGTATGAAGTATACCCATAAGCAGACTTCACGGATCAGCATCCCCAAAATGCACGACATACCGCCGCGCATACAGGCGCAAATCGAATCTGCCTGCGCCTGGTACTACCAGATGTACTATCCAAAAGCGAAGTAAACTCTATCTCGCGCTGAGCCGAACTATTTCTTGATCAGCTTCATTTTTACACCAAACTCCTTAGCGAATTTTCGCATGTCTTTTGCTGCTTCCTTGTCACCGGTTGCGCGCTCCAACGAATCGGACATGGACATCAGCGTCTGGTGATAAAACTTCTTCATCTCATCGACCTTCATTTCGCGTGTCCACAGGTCGATGCGCAGGGTGTTCTTCTCCGCAGTATCCCAGACCGATAACATGATCGCGTTACTCTCGCAGGTGACGCCACCATCCGTTGCGCTCCAGTCTATCTTCTGTGGCAGGTTGTTATCGTCGAGGGTGACGGTGAATTTAATTTCAGATTGTTTCATATGTAAGTTATTGATTAAGTTTGAGTTTTGAAAATGCGGAGGCCATGGCGCTAGGCGCCGCTGGTTTGGTGTTAATCGTTTTGGGTGGCGCAGCGGGTCTCTGACGTGGAGTTTGAGCCTGAGCATCCGGTTTAGGGGCGCTATCGGTTAGTCTCATGGTCAAGGCGATGCGCATACGTTGTGCGTCGACTTCCAGTACCTTGACTTTGACGATTTGTCCGGCCTTGACCACACTGTGCGGGTCCTTGACGAAGGTGTTAGACAGGGCCGAGATGTGCACCAGTCCGTCCTGATGAACACCGATATCGACAAAGGCACCGAAGGCGGCGACATTGGTCACTACGCCCTCCAGTATCATATCGGGCTTCAAGTCGGTAATCTTTTCTATCCCTTCACGGAAACTGGCCGTGGTGAACTCAGGACGCGGATCTCTGCCGGGTTTTTCCAGCTCACGGAGGATGTCAGTGATGGTCGGGATGCCGAACTGCTCGCTGGCGTAACTTGCCGGGTTGAGTGATCTGAGCAGCGCGCTGTTGCCGATGACGGTCTTAATATCCAGCTTGATATCGGACAGGATACGTTTGACCAGCGGATAGGACTCGGGGTGGACGGTGGAGGCATCCAAGGGGTTCGCGCCATCCATGATGCGCAAGAATCCGGCGGCTTGTTCGAACGCCTTCTTGCCTAGACGCGGCACCTCCAGTAAGGCCTGTCGGGTGGCGAAACGGCCGTGGCTGTCTCTATGGGCAACGATGTTCTGTGCGACGGTGCTGTTGAGGCCCGAGACGCGAGTCAGTAAGGGCGCTGAGGCGGTGTTTACATCGACGCCGACGGCATTCACACAGTCTTCCACCACGGCGTCTAGCGAGCGCGCCAACTGGCTTTGACCGACGTCGTGCTGGTACTGACCGACACCGATGGATTTTGGGTCTATCTTGACCAGTTCGGCCAGCGGGTCTTGTAATCTGCGCGCGATCGACACCGCGCCTCTTAAGGTCACATCCAGATCGGGCAATTCACGGGAGGCAAATTCAGACGCGGAATACACCGAGGCACCGGCTTCCGACACCACCGCATTGATGAGTTTGAGTTCGGGGCGCAATTTAATTAAGTCGAGCGCCAGTTTGTCGGTCTCGCGCGAGGCAGTGCCGTTGCCGATGGCGATCACCGAGACGCGGTGCTTTTCAGCAAGTTTTGCCAAAGTGTGCAGCGAGCCGTCCCAATCGTTACGCGGCTGATGCGGATAGATGACGGCGGTATCCACCACGCGTCCGGTCTCATCTACCACCGCGACCTTGACGCCGGTGCGCACGCCGGGATCCAGTCCCATGGTGGCACGAGGACCGGCAGGAGCTGCCAGCAGCAGGTCTTTTAAATTGCGCGCAAATACATTGATGGCCTCAGTTTCCGCCCGTTCACGCACGGCATTCATCAACTCGGTTTCCAGATGCATAAAGCACTTCACGCGCCAGGTCCAGCGCACCGTGTCGGCCAGCCAGCCGTCAGCCGGACGACCCTTTTGCGAGATACCAAAACGGGCTGCGATACGCGCCTCGCAGGGATTGTGTGGCGCGCTCATCGCCGGTTTCTCAGCTTCCGTGTCCAGACGCAGTTGTACGGTCAGTAACTCTTCGCGCCGCCCACGTAATATCGCCAAGGTGCGATGCGAAGGTATGGTTTTGATGGATTCAGAATAGTCGAAGTAGTCGGCATATTTGGCCGCTGCACCCTTTTTATCTTCGATGACGCGCGACTCAACCACGCCGTGATCCTGCACGTAGAGCCGCAAGCTTTGCAGCAGGATTGCATCCTCGGCGAAGCGCTCCATCAATATCTGGCGTGCACCATCTAGCGCAGCCTTGATGTCAGTGACACCCGGATTGTCACCCTGTTCGCTGGTGAAGGGTGCTTTCAGATATTTAGCCGCTTCCTGTTCAGGTTGCAGAGCAGGGTTGGACAACAGCGCATCGGCCAAGGCTTCGAGTCCGGCTTCGCGGGCAATTTGCGCTCTAGTGCGGCGTTTCAACTTGTAGGGTAGATACAGATCTTCCAGTTGCGTCTTGTCCGCAGCATGACTAATCGCATCCAACAGTTCGGGCGTCATCTTGTTCTGCTCGCTGATCGCCGCGATGATGGCAGAACGCCGGCTCTCCAGTTCGCGCAGATAACCCAGGCGGTCTTCCAGCAGGCGTAATTGCGTGTCGTCCAGCCCGCCCGTGGCTTCTTTTCGGTAACGCGAGATAAATGGCACGGTTGCGCCCTCATCCAATAAGGCGACGGCGGCGATAATCTGTGCGGGTTGAGCGGAAATTTCTGTGGCTAAACGTTGTTCTATGGTTGGCAGCATGTTTTTTTCTTTAAATGGGTGGGGTCAGGTCTTGCATTAACGCATATGCGTTAATGCAAGACCTGACCCCGTATACATTTTATTATTCATTGTGCAATCTTACAGTATGTAACAGGCATAAAAAAGGCGACCCGAAGATCGCCTTTTTACTGATGCGATAAGTGATTAGTCTTTTTCGCCGCTGAATGCCATCAACAGGCTGAGCAGATTAACGAAAATGTTGTAGATGTCCAGGTACAGCGTCATGGTGGCCATCACGTAGTTGGTCTCGCCGCCGTGGATGATCTGGCTGATATCGAACAGGATATAAGCTGAGAAGATCAGGATGGCAATTGCCGAGATGGTCAGAGACAGGACGGGAATCGCAAAGAACATATTAGCCAGGGACGCGACCACCATCAGGATCAGCCCGATGAACAAAAACTTGCCCATGAAGCTGAAATCTTTCTTGGTGACGGTTGCGATCGTGGCGAGGCTGAAGAAAATCAGTCCGGTGCCACCGGCCGCCATGCCGATCAATTGCGCGCCGTTTCTTAAGTGCAAGGCAACTTGCAGGATAGGACCTAAGAATACGCCGGCGACCAGTGTGAAGGCCAGTAGGGCTGCGATGCCCCAAACGCTGTTGCGCAGTGCTGTGACGGCGAACAACAATCCCATCATCGCGCCGAACATCAGCAGTGAACCCATGATCGGGTGTTGTGCCATGAATGAGAAGTTGACGGACAGGCCGATGAATGCGCCGATGACGGTCGGTATCATGGTCATTGCCAGCATCAGATAGGTGTTGCGCAACACCTTGTTCTGTTCGCTGACGAGTGCGCCGGTGTTGGCAAATTGATTTTGGTATTGCATGTGAATACTCCTGAAAGTTATACATAATTTCAACAACGGTGATGAGACTAGCGAACTATAGGAAAAGTTGCAATCCTGTCATCATTATTTACAGGCGATAACCTGTATATATTAAGGCTATTGCGGGGCGTCTTCCCTGGCGTTTTTTCTTTGATTACGCCTGACGTCCATCCAATAGGCAACCAGAGGCAGGATGAAAATTCCTCCTGGCATCAGCAGCGGAATCAGGTAGGGGCTTAAGTTTGCCAGGGCGCGCAAATCCCGCAGCAGGTCTGCGCGTTCAGTGACACTCCAGCGTTGGCCATTGCGGTGTTTCATCAGCAGAGGGATTAATCCGCGCACTTCGTTGAGTTCTTTGCGGATATGTCTGCGATGCGTCGCGCTGTTAGAGCGCATACTTATCAAACTTTTTTTTAGCATGGCAGCGTATTTGCTGTTATATCCTGTCATGCGGCTAGTTCGTGTAGCTAAAAAAATTATTTTTAATCAAAATTTTATGTTTTTCGGTTTTGTCTGAGTGTTCGCGTTGCTGCTGCACTGCATGAATATGAACAGTCTACAGAACACAGAACGGTTTAACAAATTGCAAGGGGGAAATGATCCGTTAGCTGAAAATAAATTATTCTTTTATGCGACCTCCTTTTAACGATAACTGAGGTATTTCACTTCAGTTTTTGGCACGCAGGATTCCATTTTTTTCGTCAGTGGGGGCGGTCAGCTCCTTTAGAAAGTCTGCAATATCCCATTCACAGCCGCCACAACCTGAAAGTGCACCCGTCCATCTGGAAATGGCATCCATATCCATGCCTTGCTCGTGCAGGTTTTGAATGTTTTTTCTCCGGGTGCCGCTGCAATGGCACATAACGCAATCTTCCGGATCATCTTGCTTGGTGTTCATGGTGTTTTTTAAAGGGGTTGAGCGGTGCTATTGTATCATTTTGATTTCTTGTAATAAATTAACAATAAAATCAATGTGTTAATTAAGTTTTGATAGTTATTCCTGTTGCCAAAGGTGCTGACTGTTCCCTGTGATTTGTTTGGCCAGCGCATCACACCCTTGTTTCATCGCATCCCCCGCCAGTTCAGGCCCGTTTTTGATCCAGTCTTGCAGCTTATGTGGAGGGCTTTGCCAGCTCACGGTGGCGATCTTGACCGCATGACTGGCAAATCGGGTTAACTGAACTTCCCCCTCGATGACTAAATGTACGGGAATCTCAGGTGTCGGCAGCCCCTCCGGTACCAGTGAAAATTTCAAAATCTTGCTTTGTGCCGAATACTGGTAACCTCGCGCCTCAAGATCGCTACCAGCGTTAGCGGATGTAAACGTATCCATTGTCGACATTCCAGAGAGGACAGCCATGCGCCCCTGATCATGCCATCGCTCGCCCAATTCCTGTTCAATACAGCGGGATAAGGCTGTGTGATCGAATCGCCTGCTTTGGGTCGATTCAACGATGGGCGTGACGGATTGTTTAGTTTTCTTTGCAATACTTGCTGACTGTTGCGCGTCCTTATCTAAGCTTGCGAGCAGTTCTTTGCCTAGACCTACGCTACCACCTATGACGGCACCGACTGAAAACAGTGCGGTGCAGGGCAACAGCACGGCGGGTGAACAGGCCCCTGTTTGACACACGCCGCATGGAATCGCGGTTACCATGCCGCCACTCATCGCCGCATCGCCAATTCGGGCGGCAGCACCCGTGTCGCGGGCCAGAAATTCCACCACCGGTTCATTCTTTTGCACGGTAAAAGCGATTTTTTCCACGACCGTATCAGGCGGGATTTTTGTGTTCAATTGACTCACCAGCGTTGAGGCATAGACTACGGTTTCACCGCGCATAGCCCATGATTCAAAGCTGTGCCGGGTGTATCCCGTTCCTGAACCGTTGCGTGTGGTGAGGCTAAGATAGCGATCGGACTGTTCCGTTTGCTTTGCCGAGATGATGTCGATATAGGGAATGTTGAGCCGCTCAACGTAGCGCAGTTCATCGGCTTCCAGAAAATGTAGCGCGCTATTACCCAGTATCAGGAGCCCCGGTTCCTGAAAAAATCCCGCGAACAGGCCGGGATTGCCCGACTTATCCGGATACCACTTCCACGGCGAACGGCTGCGCATTTCACCATCCTGATAATCGATGGTTTTGATGGTCACTGAGAGTTTGCCGATCGGGCTAAGACCGTGCCGGATTATCTTGCAGACTTTATCCCCGTCCTGTTCTAGCAGCGCGTTGGTCGTCAATATAATCAGGTAACTCGCCTGAGCGGGGGTTTCTACAACTTCGAAACGGTTCAGGTAGACGCCTTCATTTTGATTGAGTTCGCATCCGGATAAAGCTGACGTAGGTCCTATGGTTCGCTGTACGTGAAATTGTTCATCCAGGATCAACATCACCGGAGAAAAGGGCAGGGTGCCTCCGCCGCCCAAATTCAGTAAGTTGGCGAGCGTCCCCGGTTCGGTCGCCAGATAGCTTGCTACCTCGACTATAATCGGGCGAGGCAGTTCTTTGATTTTATAAGCCGAGAAAAAGCTTTTTCCGGTTGCAAAAGGATAAGCGGGAGATTCGACATTAATTTCAGATGAAAAGACGCCGGCACTGGCCATGTTTTGGTACGGCAGTTGGGCGAGCGACTCGCAACAGCTAGGCGCATCGGCGAGCTTTTTCTTGACCGCCGCCGGGATATAGGCGTGGCTTTCGAAGGCGAGGATTTCACCCGGCTTTTGGCGAATTTCAACCGTTCCGCATCCGTTCAGTCCGGCAGCGATGGCGATGTATAACAAGATACGCGGGGGCATGGCCACTCCCTGATGATACTTGCGCCGATTGTTCTCCTTTTTTGCCAGTGGCGCAATCCGTCGTGCGTAGGCTAGGAGTGCCCGGTTGTCGGGTAAATATTTTAGTTAATTTAATCAATTAGTTGTAAAAATACTCATGCAGTTTAAAAACAAACATATCAAAAATATCGCCAAAGCGATGCAACACAAAGTCGAACAGGTGCTGGCGTGGACGGCTGACATTCAACCTGGCGACGGTAAACCCTATTTAACTGAACGCGACGGGATACTGGCCTTAAATTTTGACGGGATGTCGGTGCAGAGCGAGATGAATCTGGATAACCCTGATGAACTGGTGATCGGTTACACACGGGCGATGATGAGTTTTTTGCTGTTTGAACCCGCGCCCCGGCATGTCGCGATGATAGGTCTGGGTGGCGGCTCTATCGCCAAGTACTGTTACCGCTATCTGCCCCAGACCGAAATCACCGTGGTCGAGATCAATCCGGATGTCATCTCCTTGCGCAGCGAGTTCGCTATCCCTGAAGATGACAAACGGTTTCGGATACAGTTGGGCGATGGCGCAGCGTGGGTGGCAGAGAGTCAAGTTCGACCCGATGTGCTGATCGTCGATGGCTTTGATTCGGGCGGTTTGCCAGCTCCCCTGTGCAGTCAGCAGTTTTACGATGATTGTTACGCCGCGCTCTCGGATGATGGCATTCTGGTGGTCAATCTATGGGGCGGTTACCCGCATTTTGACGATTATCTGGAACGCATCCACAACAGTTTTTCCGACCGGGTGGCGATGGTCGGGACGGAGGAGAGCGTCAATAAAATTATTCTCGCGGTGAAAGGCGGCGAGTTTCCACCGGATCCGGCCATGATACGTCAGCATGCCGCCAGGCTTATTCAGTCGCATCCTTTGAATTTTCAAGCTAAATCTAAAAAACTGATACGCTCGTTGACCGAAGGCGTGAGTTGAGTAGTGACCATATCAGCTTGATATGCACACCATGAATCCATTACCAGATCCGAATAAAGATACGCTGTTGCATTCACCGCTATTTGCCCCCCTGCACCCGGTCATCTCCCGCCTGCAATCGGACGGATTTCCGGCCCTGGCGGCGCTGAACGCAGAGCTTGATCAACAGCCCATCGTGGTGGAATCCGGCTATACGCTGCGTTTTGTCGAACAAGGTGTCGGCAAGCTGGCGTTCGAGGCCCAATACGAACCGCGCTGTTATCTGACCGGTGAGGTACAGACGCGGCGGGATAACTGGCATGATTTGCTCAATGCCTGGGTTTGGCTGACTTTCCCCCGCGCCAAGGCAGCGATCAATCTGCGTCATTATCAGGCGTTGATGAGTGATGCGGTAACGGAGAGTCAGCGCGGTGCGGTGCGCGATACCAGTACACTGGTGGATGAATCTGGCGTGATCGTTGCTTACGCCGATGAAGAACTCGCCGGCTTGCTGCGTGATTTTCAGTGGAAAACTTTGTTCTGGCAACGTCGTGAACAGGTGCAGAGCAGTATGGGTTTTTATCTGTTTGGTCACGGCTTGTATGAGAAGGCGCTACAGCCCTATGTCGGCATGACCGGGCAGGGCTTGCTGCTGGCCGTCGTTGCGGAATTTTTCAGCTGGTCGCAGCCGAGGCAGTTGGCACATCTGGATGAGCGATTGGCTGAATATCTGGCTGATCCCGATCATTGTCGCAATACCCGTGAATTGTCGCCGGTGCCACTGCTCGGGATACCCGGATGGACGACAGATAATCAATCTGAGTCGTATTACGATAATACCGATTATTTCCGTCCCGGCCGTCGCAGGTAGTTTATTGATAGCGCAGCGCGTCGATCGGATCCATGCGGGCGGCTTTTTTTGCCGGATAAAAACCGAAGAAGATGCCGACCGTGGCCGCTACGCCAAACGCCACCAGCACCGAACTGGCCGAGATGATCACCATGGTGCCGGTCATCGATTCGGTCAAGAGCGCGCCGCCGATGCCAATTAGCAAGCCGATGCCGCTACCGACCACCGAGATGATGATGGCTTCGAGCAAAAATTGCAGCAGGATGTCGCGCTCCCTGGCACCTATGGCCATGCGGATGCCGATCTCGCGAGTGCGTTCGGTCACCGACACCAGCATGATATTCATGATGCCGATGCCGCCCACCAGCAATGAGACCGAGGCGATAGCACCCAGCAGGAGCGACATGACGCGTGTGCTTTCAGCCGCTGAATCGGCCACAGCCGTCAGGTTGCGCAGGGAAAAATCGGCATCCATGCCATCCCGGATTCGGTGACGCTGTCGCAGCAGTTCGGTCATGGATTTTTCTACCATAGGCATATTTTCCTGCGTCGCGGTCTGCACCATGATCATGCGTACGGTGCCCGGGAAGGCCGTGCCGAATACTATGCGCTGGGCGGTGGTGAGCGGAATGATGATGGTGTCGTCCTGATCCCGCCCGTCCATGCCCTGTCCTTTGGTGGATAGCACGCCCAGCACGATGAATGGACTCTGGCGGATGCGGATGGTTTTACCTACCGGATCTTCATCGCCGAACAGGTTTTGTGCGGCGGTTTGTCCTATCAGAGCGACGCGAGTGGCAGAGCGCACATCCGATGCAGTGAAGATGGCGCCGCTTATCACAGGCCAGGAGCGCGCATCCAGATAGGCCGGTGTGCTGCCGATGATGGCGGTGTTCCAGTTAGACGGGCCGTAGACGATCTGCGCGCTGCCAGGATGAATGGGTGCGACAAATTGCACGCCGGGCAGTTCGGCTATCGCATCCGCGTCACTGACCGTCAGAGTCAACGCGCCGCCGCTGCCGGTACGAACGCCACCGGCTTGAGAGCTGCCTGAGAGCAGGATGAACAGATTGCTACCCATCGCGCTGATGGTTTGTTTGATGGCGTATTGCGCGCCCTGGCCGATGGACATCATCAACACCACGGCTGCGACGCCGATCACCATCCCGAGCATGGTCAGGATGGTACGCATGCGGTTCGCGCCCATCGCGCGCCACGCTTCCCCTAACATAGCAAGCGTCATGCCGGGATCTCCTGTGCGGTTGCCTGATCGTTGACGATGCTGCCGTCGTGAAAGCGCACCTGACGTTTTGCGTGTTGAGCGATGTCATTCTCGTGGGTGACTAGTACGATGGTGATGCCCTCGTTGTTTAACGATTCGAACAGCGCCATGATCTCTTCGCTGGTATGGCTGTCCAGATTGCCGGTGGGTTCATCCGCCAACAGCAAACTTGGACGATTGACCAGAGCTCGGGCGATCGCTACGCGCTGTTGCTGCCCCCCGGAAATCTGGTTAGGTAGCGAACTCGCCTTGTCTTCCAGTCCTACCTTAGCCAGCAACTCGCGGGCGCGGCGGGATCGTTCTTCATGTTTGACGCCAGCATAGATCAGCGGCAGGGCGACATTGTCCAGCAGCGTCATGCGTTGCAGCAGATTGAAGCCTTGAAAGACAAAGCCGATAGTGCGGTTGCGCAGCAGCGCGAGTTCGTCGCGGTTAAGGGTTGCCACAGATCGCCCGTCCAGTTCATAGCTGCCGACGCTGGCGGCATCCAGACAACCCAGGATGTTCATGAAGGTCGATTTTCCCGAGCCGGATTGCCCCATGATGGCGACAAACTCCCCCGTTTGTATAGAGAGATTGACGTCTTTTAAGGCAGGAAACAGCCCCGCCGAGGTCTGGTAGGACTTGCTTAGCCCTTTGATCTGGATAACCGGATGATTCATCAGAACATCCTGGCCCTGACAGGTTGAGCGCCTGCCGCCGGCGCATTGCCCGTTGCCAGTGCATCGCCTGTCACCAGTTGATCGCCGGCTTTCAGTTCACCCGAAACTATTTCGGTGTTGCGATTGTCGGTGATGCCGAGCTTGACGGTGACGGGCACTAACTGGCCGTTTTTCAATACATACACGCGGCCCGTAAAGCTGCTGCGCCCGGATTTTTCACTATCGCCATGTTTTTTATTAACATCCTGATTATTTGGTTGTTTTTTTGCATCGATGGGTTTGAAACGCAGCGCGGCATTGGGGACGAGTAATACGTCACGGCGTTCTGCGACGGCTAAACTCACATAGGCCGTCATGCCCGGCATCAGGATCTGTTCGGGGTTGCTGACGTTGATCACCACATCGTAGGTGATGACGTTTTGCTGGTTGGTCGGATTGAGGCGCACCAGGCGAACGACACCCTGAAAGCTGCGGTTCGGGAAGGCATCCACGGTGAACTTGACCGCTTGTCCATCGCGTATGCTGCCGATATCCGCTTCAGCGAAGTTGGCGTCGATCTGCATCTTGGATAAATCCTGTGCGATCTTGAATAGCGTCGGGGTCTGCAAGCTGGCGGCAACGGTCTGGCCCACATCGACCGAGCGATCCACCACTACGCCGGACACGGGTGAACGGATCACCGAATAGGCCAGGTTGGCGCGGTCCTTTTCTACTGTTGCATGACTCAGATTGAGTTGCGCCTGGGCGGATTTTTTAGCCTGCACCGCCGTGTCCAGTTCCAGACGCGAAGCATATTCCTGTGTATACAGACTCCGGGTGCGCGCCTCATTGGCGGTCATCAGTTCCAGCGAGGCTTCGGCGTTCTGCACGTTTGCCTGATCCTGTTTGAGTTGGGCGGCGAGCAGCGCGTCATCCAGTTCCAGTAAAATCTGTCCCTTTTCGACGGTGCTGTTGAAGTCTACATAGAGCTTTTTGACCGTGCCGGAAACCTGCGTGCCCACGTTAACCAGCGTCACCGGATTGATGGTGCCGTTGGCCGAGACGGTCTGGTTCAGATCGCCCTTTTCGACTGTTTGCAGACGGTATAGTTGTTCGACCGGTATCGGTTTGTATTGCTGGTATGCGAAATAGCCAGCCAGAATGATCAGCGCCGCGACCAGCAACAGGGTGATTTTTGAGTGCAGTATATTTTTCATGATTGATTTTATTGTGCTTTTTTATCTGGCAGTAGCGAGTTCGTGGTCAAATTTCCCATGGCTTGCGCGAAGGCGGCGCGGCTGATGTTCCAGTTTAAATTGGCCTGTATGCGTTGCTGACGCGCACTGGCTAAGGTGGTTTGCGCGTTGAGCACATCCAGCATGATGCCGGCGCCCGCCTTGTAGCGACCTAGCGCCATACGTTCGGACTGTTCTGCGCTGTCCAGTAAATCTGCCGTGCTGCGTTTATTTTGTGTGGCCGTGATCAGATTTTGATAGGCCGTCCAGACATCCAGTGCCACTTGCAACCGTATCCGTTCCATCTGGGCACGGCGAGTTTCGATTTGCGCTTCTGCGGCGCGTATCCGGTAGGTTGGTGCGTAACCTGTAAATAACGGTACGGAGAGACTCAGTCCCATCGATGAAGCGTGGCTGGTGAGACCTGCGCTGTTGCTCTGATTGTCAGCGGCAGTCAGGGAGACGGTGGGTTTAGCCGCCGCTCGTGCCGCGTCCGCTAACGCTAGTGCCGATTTAAGTGTCGCTTCTGCCGCCAGCAAATCCGGCCGGTTACGACGAGCCTCCTCGATCAGTTCGGTGATGCTCTGCTCGAACAGCTTCATGTTTTCGCCATCGGAAGGTGCGGCACGCGATGCGGGCGGTTCGGTCAGTGTGACGTGAATGCTGGCGTCCAGCCCCAGCATATTAGCCAGATTCCCCTGGGCGATTTTCACCGCACCGCTAGCTGTGATGCGATTCAAGGTCGTTTGCGAATAAGCGGTTTGCGCGGCGAGCTTATCGGCAGGCGTTGCACTGCCAGCCTGATAGCGTGCATAAGCTATGGCTAAACTCTCTTGCGCTGCGCGTTCCGAGACCACTGCCGCTTCCAGCGCTAATATTGCTGCCTGCGTCTGATAGAAATTTTGTACGGCGGTTAGAAACAGTGTTTGCACCGTACTATCTTCAGTGGCGCTCACCGAGGTGAGTAATTGCCGCGCGCTTTCCAGATTCGCCGCGCGCGCGCCGAAATCGTACAGCAGATACGACAGGTTTAATCCCAGATTACGCTGGCTATTGCCGGGCGAGTTTTGCGTGCCGGTCGCGCTGGCGCTGATCGAGGGTAAATAGCCAGCTTGAGTGACGCCGACTTGAGCTGCCTGTGCACGTGTGTTGGCCCACACTTCACGCGTCTGCGGGTTGTTGCACAGTGTCAGATTGACGACGGATGCCAAGTCTAGCGCATGATCCAACCGGGGTTCAGCGCAGGGTTCATTGCGTGCAGTACCATGCCGCAAGCCTGACTCTGTTGAAAACGGATCGCTTGCCATGCAGTTCGATGACAAGGCAAGCACCACCAGATTTGCAGCGGTGATATGCACTAAAAAAGCCAAAGTTTGATTGCGTGCAGGCATGATGGAATAGTCTCGTTTTAACGTGAAACTCGCGTAGCGATTCACTTTCCCTTTCCCACCCTTGCGGGGGAAAGTTGAAAAGAGGGAACGGGCATGGCGAGTTTCATTATCAGGGGTGGTTTCTACTCCATGCCCGTTAGAATGACATTGTAGCGGTAAGCTGCGAGCAAGAAAGCGCTTAATTGTAAATAAGTCGTGCGGCGGTGTGGTGGAAAAACTGTTTTTCCGGTGCGACAATATGTCACATTCCCTATCTCTATGGCTTGCGGTAAAGTGTAGCTATCCAGTCGATGGCATTTAAAGTGAAACTAGCGTAGCGATTCGTTTGCCCGTTAGTCGAATTCTCCTCCCAAGGTTGCAGGCCCTCGACTGGTTACCTGTTGATGTTATCCTTTGCCGGCGGATAGCGGTGTGATACGCTGGGCAGTGTCACGCAAGAGAACGTAGTCAAATGCATAGGGTTGTGGTTTGAGTAAATATTTTAGGGCTCTGAAGGCGGAGCAGTTAACGGGGCTGCTCTTCGTGCTGGCTTTGCACGGCGCGCTCTTGTACGGGTTGATCAGCTATCAAATGATACCGGCGCCGGAGGCGGCGATGACTCTGATGGTCGATTTGCTCAATCCGCCGGTCACCAAACAACCCTCCATGCCTGATCCTGTTAAGCCGGCCAAATCACTCCCTGTTGAATCGCACTTGCCGCAGCAGTTCGTGGCGGAAGCCCCCGTGGTTTCGCCTGCTGAACCGGTTGCCACGCCTCCAGTTCCAGTGATTTTGCCGATAATCGCAGCTGTGCCCGCGCCAGTTTTGTCGCCGGTGACGTTGAGCGGGGAATTGTCAGTTAGTTGCCCGGAACGCTCGCCGCCCGCCTATCCTTCATTTTCCATCAGGTTGAACGAGCAGGGGCGTGTGGTGTTACGCGTGGAGCTGGACACGGAGGGGAAGATAGCCACGGTTGCATTCAAGACACGCTCCGGTTTTACGCGACTGGATGAAGCCGCCGTGAGTGCGGTGAAGACCTGGCGTTGTCGGCCTGCGATAAGGGGGGGTATTGCTGTACCGGCGTTTGCTTTGCAACCCTTTGATTTTATTCTGGAAGGACGTTGAGATGGAAAGTAGTCTGGGTTTTGCACACTTTATTTCGCAGAGTGACTCGGTGGGTAAAAGCGTTTTGCTGGTGCTGTTAGCGTTGTCGGTCGCGAGCTGGTATCTGATCGTCACCAAGGCGATCGCCAATCTGGCCGAGAAAAAACGGGCAGACGCTTTTTTGAAACAGTTCTGGGAGGCCGAATCGCTGCTGGACATGCAAAGCACGCTCGCTGTGGGCGGGGAGTCCAATGCATTTGCGGAACTGGCCCGGCAAGCGCTACAGGTGAACAGCGGCCATCAGCGCGGTGCTGAAAAGTTGCTGGCAGCGGGCGGTATAGCGGAATATTTGACCCGCGTATTGCGTAACGGCATCGAACAGGAGGCGGCTAACGCTGAACACGGGTTGACCGTGCTAGCTTCTGCCGGTTCTGCAGCGCCTTTCGTCGGACTATTCGGTACGGTGTGGGGAATTTATCATGCGCTGGTGCAAATCGGCATGAGCGGTCAGGGTACGCTGGACAAGGTGGCAGGCCCGGTGGGCGAGGCGTTGATCATGACGGCGGTGGGATTAGCGGTGGCGATCCCGGCGGTGCTGGCCTACAATTCGTTTACGCGGCGCAACCGGCTCTGGCTGGCGAAGCTGGATAACTTTGCGCACGATCTGTATGCACTGATTACGCTGGGCGACAAAAAAGCCTGACGGATATTTCCGGAAATGCGGGAATCAAGACAAAAGAGGACTAAATATGGCAATGGGGAGTTTTGATACACGCCGCCATCAGGGGCCGATGGCGGAAATCAACGTGGTGCCGCTGGTTGATGTGATGCTGGTGCTCTTGGTGGTGTTTATCATCACCGCCCCGCTATTAACGAACGCGGTCAAGATTGATTTGCCCAAGGCATCGAGTGCTGCCAATATCACCCGTGCTGAACACATCGAAATGTCTATCCGCGAGGATGGTCGTTTCTTTTGGAACGGTGAGCCGGTTGCCGCCGCGATGCTGCCGGCACGTTTTGCCCTCGAAGCTAAAAAGCAACCGCAGCCGGAATTGCATATCCATGCGGATAAACTGGCGCACTACGAACTGGTGGCGCAGGTGATGTCGAATGCCGCGAAGGCGGGGGTGACTCGTATCGGTTTTGTGACCGATCCGGCTTCGCCGCAATAAAATTTAAAATTAATCAAAAGGTTAGCTATGCTAGTCAACGGTAACCCCAGGCGCACTATTTGGCCGACTTCTGATGGGGTGGTCGAAATCATCGATCAGACTCGTTTGCCGCATGAATTCGTGACCGTACGTCTGGAAAATATGCGCGATGCAGAACATGCGATTCGTTCCATGCAGGTGCGCGGTGCGCCCCTGATCGGCGTGACGGCGGCTTATGGCGTGGCGCTCTCGATGAAACATCATGCGTCCGATGCGGCACTGAAAGCCACTTGCGATATGCTGGTTAAGGCCAGACCCACGGCGGTGAATCTGCGTTGGGCGGTTGAGCACATGCGCGAGTTTTTGTCGCCGCTGCCGGCCGTTCAGCGCGGCGAGGCGGCCTGGAATGAGGCGGCTCGCATGGCGGATCAGGATGTGGCGATCAATGCTGCTATCGGGCAATGCGGTCTTGCGATCATCCGCGAAATTCATCAAAGAACACGCAATACGGTCAATATATTGACGCATTGCAATGCGGGTTGGCTGGCGACCGTCGATTGGGGTACGGCGTTAGCACCCGTTTATGCGGCGCAGGCGGCCGGCATTCCTGTGCACGTGTGGGTCGATGAAACCCGTCCGCGCAATCAGGGCGCGAGTCTGACCGCCTGGGAGTTGGCGCAGCAGGGTGTCTCGCACACCGTGATCGTGGACAATGCGGGCGGACATTTGATGCAGCACGGCCTGGTCGATGTGGCGATTGTCGGCACAGACCGCGTCACCGCAACCGGCGATGTGTGCAATAAGATCGGCACCTACCTCAAGGCGCTGGCGGCATTTGATAACGGCGTGCCGTTCTATGTGGCGATGCCGGTCTCGACGCTGGACTGGACTTTGCAGGACGGAGTAAAGGAAATTCCCATTGAGGAGCGCGGTGAGGAAGAAGTCACGCATCTTTCCGGGCTTTGCGATGACGGACAGATACGTCGTGTTCGCATCACGCCGCAAGGTTCTAAAGCGGCTAACTACGGTTTTGATGTCACGCCGGCACGTCTGGTCACGGGATTGATCACGGAGCGTGGGCTGGTTGCAGCGAATGCTGACGCGATACGTACATTATATGATTCCCCTCGGCCGCAAGCGGGAGAGGGGTTGGGGGAGAGGGTGTGAAAATGAATGAACAAGCGCTGCGCGCCGAGTTGGTGCGTATCACGAAACAGTTGGATGCCCTAGGGTTAAGCCACGGTACATCAGGAAATTTGAGCGTGCGTTACGGCGAAGGATTTTTGATCACGCCCTCCGGTTTCGGCGCTGATGATCTGGCCTGTGACGATATTGTTTTTGTGCATCTGTCCGGGCAGGCAACGGGGCGCTGGCAACCATCCAGCGAATGGCTGTTTCATCGCGATATCTATGTTCAGCGTACAGAATTCGGGGCGATCATTCACACCCATGCCACAGCGGCGACCACGCTGGCCTGCTTAGGCTACGATATTCCACCATTTCATTACATGCTGGCCTTGTTGGGCGGCAACAGTCTCCGATGTGCGGATTACGCGACTTTCGGTACGCAAGCCTTGTCGGATAACGCATTGATGGCGATGGAGGGGCGCAAAGCTTGTCTGCTGGCGAATCACGGTATGATTGCGGCGGGGGTAAATCTGGCTGAAGCTTACCGGAATACGCTGGAGGTAGAGAATCTGAGTGAGCTTTACTTGCGTACCATGCAGATTGGTAATCCCGTGTTGCTGACGATAGAGGAATTTGCCGATGCGCAGCAAAAATTCACCACCTACGGTAAACCTGCAGTTTAATTATTGATTATTAAGAATAGGAGAATAGGGTCAGTTCTCACATTCCAAAATAGGAGGAGAATAGCATTCCAAAATAGGAGGAGAATAGGGTCAGTTCTCACATTCCAACATTTTCCAGGGAAAGGAGAATAGGGTCAGTTCTCACATTCCAACATTTTCAGGGAGAATAGAGAGTAGGAGAATAGGGTCAGTTCTCACATTCCAACATTTTCTACGTAGTAGGGAGAATAGGGTCAGTTCTCACATTCCAACATTTTCTACAAACACAGAGAATAGCAAGCAGAGGGTCAGTTCTCACATTCCAACATTTTCAGAACAAGTAGCAGAACAGGGTCAGTTCTCACATTCCAACATTTTCAGAACACAGAGCAAGGAGAACAGGGTCAGTTCTCACATTCCAATAGGAGAATAGGGTCAGTTCTAGCAAGCAGAGGGTCAGTTCTCACATTCCAATATTTTCTAAATAGGAGAATAGGGTCAGTTCTCACATTCCAACATTCCAACAGAGCAGAGGAGAATAGGGTCAGTTCTCACATTCCAACATTTTCTACAAACACAGAGAATAGGGTCAGTTCTCACAGGAGAACAGGGTCAGTTCTCACATTCAGGAGAACAGGGTCAGTTCTCACATTCAGGAGAACAGGGTCAGTTCTCACATTCAGGAGAACAGGGTCAGTTCTCACATTCCAACATTTTCTGAGGATTTTCTGTTAGGCTCCGAAAATGACAAGGCCACTCCGACTGAAATTCGCAGGTGCACTCTATCGCGTCACTTTACGGGGTGATCATAGTATAGGGAGAATAGGGTCAGTTCTCACATTCCAACATTTTCCACGAACACAGGAGAACCAGCAAGCAGAGGAAAGGAAAGCAACAGAGAATAGGGTCAGTTCTCACATTCCAACATTTTCTGAGGATTTTCTGTTAGGCTCCGAAAATGACAAGGCCACTCCGACTGAAATTCGCAGGTGCACTCTATCGCGTCACTTTACGGGGTGATCATAGGGAGGCTACACCATGGCCGAAATTGGACGTTATTTTGGCGTGCGCTACATGACCGTCAGTAGAGCGGTACGAAAACACGAAACTGCACGGTGCGCATGAGAAATGTTGGAATGTGAGAACTGACCCCGTACCCGACGTACCCCGTGAGAAATGTTGGAATGTGAGAACTGACCCCGTACCCGTTGGAATGTGAGAACTGACCCCGTACCCGTTGGAATGTGAGAACTGACCCCGTACCCGACGTACCCCGTGAGAAATGTTGGAATGTGAGAACTGACCCCGTACCCGCGTGTACCCGCGTACCCGCGTGTACATGAGAAATGTTGGAATGTGAGAACTGACCCCGTACCCGGACCCGCGGACCCCGCGTGAGAAATGTTGGAATGTGAGAACTGACCCCGTACCCGCGTACGAATGAAAAAGGCACGCCGAAGCGTGCCTTTTTTCATTCAAGCTACTGAACGGGTATTACTTGTTGCCGTTGCGATTGCCGCCGAAGCCAGGACGGTTGCCGCCAAAGCTTGGACGATCACCGCCACGTGGAGCGCCGTTGCCGCCGAATGCCGGACGGTCGCTACGCGGTGCGCCTGTGTTAGCGCGAGGTGCGTTGCCGAAGCTGCGCTCTTGACTACGTGGTTGTTGTGATTGGCCGCCGAAAGCAGGACGAGCCTGACCGCCGAAACCAGCACCTTCGTTGCGAGCAGGATGGGCATGACGGCTATCCGGTGCGCTGTGATGGAAACCAGCGCCGCCGTTGTTGCCGTTACCAGCAAATGCCGAGCTGCGATTGCCGCCACCAAAACCACCACCGTTACCGCGCCGCCATTGCCGCCACCAAA
>TBL_comb47_HYPODRAFT_10000089_pt1 | contig 111810 bp, 104 predicted proteins | sample TroBogypolimnion_40_FD_10682 | JGI IMG/M metagenome (IMG submission 10682) | reverse complement strand
AAGTGATCCATTGTAGTTACTTGCTGATGTATCCTTACAAAGTTGTGCAGGATATGTACAAGGTAATGAGCCATTGTAGTTTAATGCTGTTGTGTCTTTACATAGTTGAGGTGGATACTGACAAGGCAATGCACCATTGTAGTTACTTGCTGATGTGTCTTTACATAGTTGAGGATAAGTACAAGGAAGTGCTCCGTTGTAATTTAAAGCTGATGTGTCTTTACATAGTTGAGGTGGATACTGACAAGGCAATGGTCCATTGTAGTTAGAGGCTGTTGTATCTTTACATAAACATGGATTAACACTCACAACCACAGTTCTTGTTTGAGCAGAACCTGTAGAACCATATGCAGTTAATGTGTATGTAGTTCCTGCTGCTGGAGATACTGATTGTGAACCATTTGTATTTACAGTTCCAAGTGTTGGATAAATAGTTGCAGAGGTACAATTACTTGTACTCCATAAAAGAGTTGAAGATCCTCCTGCTGTTATTGAAGTAGGTGAAGCTGTAAAATTATTTATTGAACAATTATTTATTATTTGATTAACAGACACTATTACTGTTCTTGTTTGAGCAACACCTGTTCCCCCGTATGCAGTTAATGTATATGTAGTTCCCACTGTAGGATATACAGCTTGTGAACCATTTGTATTTACAGTTCCAAGAGCTGGATAAATTGTAGCTGAAGTACAATTACTTGTACTCCATGAAAGAGTTGAAGAATTTCCTGAAGTTATAAGTGTTGGACTAGCTGTGAAATTTGAAATTGAACAGACAGGTTGTGGATACTGACAAGGAAGTTGGCCATTATAGTTAATTGCATTTATGTCTTTACACAATTGTGGTGGATACTGACATGGAAGTGATCCATTGTAGTTACTTGCTGATGTATCCTTACAAAGTTGTGCAGGATATGTACAAGGTAATGAGCCATTGTAGTTTAATGCTGTTGTGTCTTTACATAGTTGAGGATAAGTACAAGGAAGTGCTCCGTTGTAATTTAAAGCTGATGTATCCTTACAAAGTTGCGCAGGATATGTACAAGGTAATGAGCCATTGTAGTTTGTAGCTGATGGATCAGTACAAAGTTGAGGAGTTACTGTGTTTGAAACTTTATAAACAACTAAAAATTCTCCATAATCACTCCATCCAGTTGGGACAGTGCCAATACTGATTTGTCCTCCATCGTTATAGAAAACAGAAGTATCTACATCAGCTTGAATAGCTGCTGCATTTTTCATCCAATGAGTAGAACTATATGTGAGAGTCTGAGAACTAGGGAGATTCAAATATACTGTTCCTATTGTTGTACTACCTTGATCTGAATTCATTCTACCTGTAAAAGTGTATGATGTAGCAGGTCCTGAAGAAGATTTAACAATAGAACCACTAACATTCGTAAGTGTAGCACTTGTATTATTGTGATAATACATTGCTATATTTATAGTATCTCCAGGATTTGCAGTAATAGAAGTTGCAGACCAACAGCCATAACTATCTTTTTGGATATTACTTGGGTAGACTCCTATACCTATACCAGGATTACAATCCCCTGACTGTCCATTGAATGGACCTGAGGCAAAAACACTCTGTATCCCAGTAAAAAGGAAAACAAAAGTTAATATTCCGACTATTATTTTTTTCATATAATTTTTCATTTAATTATTTTTAATCTTATTACAAACATCCGACTCAAATACAACTTTTAATTTTATACTTTATATTATATCATAATAACACTGAAATGTCAATATAACATAATAGCTAAATTGCTTTAAAAACCTTTATTTAAATTACTATTTTAAACCTTCAACTTAAGGTTAAAGACTTAAAAAGGTAATGGATGGAGATTAGAACTAGTCTAAACCCCATCCTATTACAAATTTTTTAAAAGTACAAATTAATTACCTCTTCCTCCACTGTCGCTTGGAGTTACTGTAGTAGTTGTTGGTGGTGTAGCGTAAGGTCTACCTCCGGACATTGTGCCATGTGGGGCTTCGGGTCCTTTATGAAATATAGCGTATAAGATACCACCTACACCTGCAACACCAATGGTGACACAACCAATCTTTATACCTAGACGTTGGAAGAATTTTTTCTTCTCTTTTTTTGGTTGATCATAAGTCCAAGGCTTTGGATCTGGAGTAGTAATCTTTCCACCATTATCTTGTGGTAGAGAGAAATTAGTTGGCACATCTTTCAGAATTGGAGGCGGCGGAGCTATTACAACTTGCGGAGTAATTATCTTCCTTAAGACTGGTGTTTTGAGAATGTTTCCACAATCTCCTTTTATTAGTCTAATAGAAAATGATCCGTATCTAAATACCCACCCGAATCCTGTCCACGAATGACCAGTACCTGAAACCATTTTACCTTTTGTTGGATTATACCCAGAATTTGAGTATTCACCTTCTAAAAGATAAAATTCCTCAAGATAAAGATGGGAAAAGATATCATTAATGTTTGACACTGAGACACGTAAAGTTGTGTCTTTTAAACCAAAGTTAATTGATTCAACAAGATAAGACCTATAAGCTAGACCTTCCATTGTTTCAGCTGTTGCTAAACTGTGTAATGTCTGTTTACTAGGGTTATTGTACGGGAATACAGGTCCCGTTTGCCCTTTTGATATCAAACCAATAAAGATTAATACCAAAACTACTAACGCTTTCTTCATATTTATTGTTTTTTAAGTTTAAATGTTTTATTTATCTCCCAAATTTTGAGAAACAGATAAAACATCTAAACTTATAACATTTGCTTGTATGATAGCATATTTGACTACAAATGTCAACCCTGTCAAGCCCCCTATATATTTGACTTTTCTATAAAAAAATTTCTGATTTTCTTGAAAAAATAACAAAAAATTCCCTGATTTTTAAGATCAGAGAATTTTTTCTTTTGTAGCATCAGACTTTTTGTCTTTACTATTTTGAGATGATTTTTGTTCCCGTAGCATTTCTGCCGGCAGCAGATCCTGTAACAGGAACCTGGCTTTTTTGTGTAAAAAAGTTTGACAATAAGTGATTTAAGCCGCTACCATCACCTTTTATTGTCGCTCTCACATTATAATCCTTCATCTCGTAGGTGATTTTTTTATTAGCATTTAGAGTAAATGTTTTGTTAGGCATTACTCTAAAAGAACAGTTGTAATTGGGGTCATTCTCATCAAATGAAATAATCATTTCAATAAGTTGACCTCTTTCTCTTCTTGCCTCAATTAAAACCCCGGGGGTCATTACGGGGATTGTGTAAGATACGACAGTAGAACTGTCTATCTTATAAGTAGCACCGTCCTTAAACATAATAACAGTTTTAGGAATCTCCGCCGTCACATTTATCTCAAATTCATTAAAAAATGTAATGGGGTCATTCTTGTCGACTGCAGTATAAGTGTCTTGCATCCAAAGCTCTGGTTTTTTTTGCTCTAACTGCTGCACTTGTTGAGGTTGTGTTTTTACGATAGGTTGGATTGATCTACAACTCACAATCATAATAATCAAAACCGAAACTAAAATCACTAAATAATAACTCTTTTTCATCTCAATTGTTTTAAATGGTTTATAAAATGTTTTATTTACACCCCAATAATGAGAAGCAAGTAAAACATTTTAAAACCTGACATTTTATTACATAAAAGCATCTTTTGTGTATATTGTCAAGGGTAAATATTCTTTATTTTTAAGCTATAATACAAGGATATGTCACTAATATTTGACGACGATAAACAAAATAAGAATTTTTTAGATTTAAGAAAGCAAGAAGAAGAAGAACTTGTAGATACTCTAGCTCAAGCAAAATATGGAGTACCACCTATTCATCTTTCTGTTATACCAATTGAAAATGATGCCTTGCGTACTGTTGAAGAAAAAGATGCTAAAGCTGACGAAATCGCTCCATTTAAATTATTAGGAAAAGATGTACATGTTGCTGTTCGATCCCCTCAACCAGATAAATTAGAAAATCTACGCAAATATTTTACAGACCGTGAGTATATTCCCCATTTTTATATGGCATCTCTTGCTAGTCTAGAAAAAGCTTGGGAGAGATATAAAGAAATTTCTTATGCTTCAGAATCAAAATCCGGAAGTATTTCTATATCTGGTGATTCACTAAAAAAGATAATGGCTAATATCAAAAATATTGAAGATATTAAAAAGGCTGTCATCGACGCAGAAAAGGAAAATGTACATACTACTTCTCATATTCTTGAAATTGCTATTGCAGGGGCTGTAGCTATAAATGCTTCAGATCTTCACTTTGAACCAGAAGAAAATACCGTGCGCCTTCGTTTTCGTTTGGATGGAATACTTCATGAAGTTATGGAAATCCCCCCTGCAGCACATAAATTTATAAATTCAAGAATAAAGCTTATTTCCGGACTTAAAATAACAGCAAACTCTATAGCTCAAGATGGACGTTTTAGTATTTTCTTAGACCAAGATGAGATTTCTCTTCGTGTCTCTCTTATTCCGGGAGCATATGGTGAGTCTATAGTTATGCGTATACTTAATCCAAAATCAATAAGACATAAACTCGAAGATATGGGAGTTGAACCTAAACTATATGAAGTCTTTATGAAAGAGATACGAAAGCCAAATGGGATGATTCTTCTAACTGGACCAACTGGTTCAGGTAAGACTACCACCCTTTACTCTTTCTTACAAAAAATATATTCAACTGAAATTAAAATTATTACTATTGAAGATCCTATTGAGTATCATTTACCAGGTATAACTCAAACTCAAACAGACACCGAGAAAGGTTATACATTTTTAGAGGGTTTACGTTCAGCCCTTCGACAAGACCCAGATGTAATAATGGTGGGAGAAATTCGAGACAGTGAGACCGCCAAAATAGCAGTCGAGTCTGCTCTTACTGGTCACTTGGTCTTCTCAACTCTTCACACAAACAATGCTGCTGGTGTTATTCCACGTCTCATAGATCTAGAAGTTAATCCTAAAATATTGGTTTCTGCTCTTTCACTCGCTATAGCTCAACGTCTAGTCCGAACTCTTTGTGTTCACTGTAAAAAAGAAAGGTCTGCAAAAGAAGAAGAAATAGCTTTATTTAACGGAATGATAGCAAAAGCAAAATCTTACAATAAAAACTTTTCAGATTATGGAGTTGATTTAGTTAACCCATTTAAATTATATGAACCAGTAGGATGTCTTGAATGTAACAATACTGGATTTCATGGACAGATAGGAATATTTGAAGCAATCTATAACGATGCAAAAATAGAAGATATTATTGTCACAAATCCTAGTGAAAGAGAAATCAAAGAGGCTGCTAGACATCAAACCTCACTAAGTATGCAAGAAGATGGTCTAGTAAAAATATTAAAAGGTATCACCTCTTATGATGAAGTAGCTAGTGTTGTTGACTTCTACGAAGAATAATTTAAAAAAAACCACTTATTTAAATAAGTGGTTTTTTTAAAAGAAAAAAACATAAATCTCTAAACAATCCTTTGAGAGCATGCGCTGACAAAGTAATATAAGATTACAGGATAGCCCCAGTAAATATAAATATAAACCAAGACGTCCTATGCACATATATAGAGCACGGGGCCGATTGCTTAGAGATTTATGTCCTCTTCACAAAAATGCTATAATTAAAACATATCAAACTTCTAACAGGAGTATAGCATATTAAGAATATAATGTCAAGTAAAAATACAACAACAAAAAACACTCGTCCAGAGTCTCAAGTATCCAATAAGGATGAGGGTTTTTTAGACCAAACACTCAGACCTGGTATTTGGGAAGAATATATAGGTCAAGAAAACATAAAAGCCAACTTAAAAATACTATTAACAGCCGCCGAAGAGCGCTCTCACCCAGCTGAACATATACTTTTTTATGGCCCTCCAGGTCTCGGAAAAACTACATTAGCACATCTGATAGCAAAAGAAACAAGAAGACAAATAAAGATAACTTCTGGACCTGCCATAGAGAAAGTTGGTGATCTTGCATCTATACTTACCAACTTAGCTCCTGGTGATATCGTTTTCATAGACGAGATACATCGTTTAAATAAAATGGTAGAAGAAATATTATACCCAGCTATGGAGTCAGGAGTTTTGGATATAATTATTGGTAAAGGACCTTCAGCTAGAACTATCCAACTTGAATTACCACCTTTTACTCTTATAGCTGCTACGACTCGAATAGCTCTTCTATCTTCCCCTCTTCGTTCAAGATTTTCTGGTGGAGTTTTTAGACTTGAATTTTATAATAATGATGAAATTAAAAAAATATTATCTCGTTCAGCTAAAATACTTGGGGTAGAACTTGAGGATGAAGCATTGGAAGAAATAGCAAAGAGAGCTCGTTTTACTCCTCGTACTGCTAATTATTTTCTGAAGAGATGTCGAGATTATGCGCAAGTACATAAGATTCCTCTCTCTAAAAGTGCAGTAAAAAATGCCTTGGCTCTTCTTGAAATAGATGAGATAGGACTTACTTCATCAGATAGAAGAGTCCTAGAAATAATCATAAATAAGTTTAATGGTGGACCAGTAGGTCTTAAAACTATAGCGGCTGCATCAAGTGAAGAAGAAGCAACTATCGAAGAAGTCATAGAGCCATACTTAATACAACTAGGCTTATTGGAAAGAACAACCCGAGGTAGAACTGTCACAAAAAAAGGTTATGAGCATTTAGGTTTTGATTTTATAGAAAAATAATAAGTATGCGAATTTTAGCAATTGATCCAGGATTTGAAAGAATCGGAATAGCTATCTTAGATAAGACTTTAACAGCTAAACATACTCTGGTTTATTCTTCGTGTTTTAAGACTCGAGCTGATATTCCCTTTCACAAAAGACTAACACTAATAGGAGAAGAGATGGAAAGAATAATAAAAAAATACAAACCAGATGCTCTTTCTATTGAGAAGTTATATTTCACTACAAACCAAAAAACAGTAATGGGGGTCTCAGAAGCAAGAGGAGTTATTGTTTATAGTGCTTCTCATAATAATTTACTAATTTTTGAATACACACCTCCACAGATAAAGATAGCTGTTACAGGTTATGGAAAATCAAGCAAAGATGCCGTTATGTCTATGGTTCCAAAGCTAATAAACATGAAAGAGGATACAAATTCAGATGATGAGTTAGATGCAATTGCTATTGGTATTACATGTTTAGCTCACGAAAGGTTTTCCACAGGCGTCTAGCTATTGCAAAGAAAATAATATTTTGATACAAATAATTATTATAATATATTTATTTAAATAATTGACTTATGAGTTATAAAGACGATGAAGAATTAGGTGGAGATGTTGATATAAATGAAGATGATGCAGATGTGCTATTATCTCCAGATGATTTAGATGAACCTATTGATGATGATTTACTTATTGATGAAGAATTACTGGAAGATGAAGAAGATGAAGATCTAGAAGAATTTGCTGGGCTTGATGGATCTGAATATTAATAATAAAAAAGAGTAAGGTGTTACCTTACTCTTTTTTATTTTATTTAATTTCTATTTTACAGAATCTTTTCTTTCCTATTTTATAAACACCATTCTTTGCTAGTTCTTCAAAAGAAGAAACTTTCTGGTCTTTATCCATGTTTGTTATTGCACCCTCCCCTATTAGTCTACGAAATTCACTTTTGGAAGAAATAATTTTCTGAGAAATAAGAACCTCTACCAATGAAGTTCCTTCTTTTACTAAAATACTTTCTATTTCTGTAGGTATTTCTTTTTTTGAAAATGTCTTCTCCCAATTGTCTCGAGCTTCTTTTGCTTTTTTCTCTCCATAAAACATTTTTACAACTTCATTTGCTAATTTAACTTTCATTTCTTTTGGATTAATATTGCCAGAATCAAGAAGTTTCTTAGTTTCTTCAATTTCTTCTGAAGATATATTCGTACATAGTTCAAATCCAGGAATAATTAAACCGTCAGTCCAACTCATAACCTTACCAAACATCTCATTTGATGTATCAGACAATGAAACCATATTTCCTTCTGTTTTACCCATTTTTTTACCAGAATTATCTTCAAGTAATTTAACGGTAATAACAAATTTTTCTTTATTTTTCATTGTTTTCATAAGATCACGACCGCAAAGCATATTAAATGTTTGATCGTTTCCGCCTATCTCTCCGTCTACATTCATAGCAACAGAATCATATCCTTGCATGAGAGGATACATAAATTCGTGTAAGTATATTGGTTTACCTTCGTTCATTCTTTTTTCAAACATATCTCTTTCCATCATTTGTTGGACAGTAATATTTGAGGCCAAAGAAAGTACTTTTTCAAAATTCATTTTACTGAGCCATTTTGAATTAAATTTAAACTGAGCTGCGTTTTTACCAGTAAAGGAAAGCATGGAACTAGCTTGTTTTTTGTAATTTTTTAAATTTAACATAACCTCTTTATGGGTTAGTTGTTTACGTGTAGCTCCTTTGTCTGTAGGGTCCCCTATCATGGCAGTAAAATCACCCATTAATAAAATTATTTTATGTCCTTCTTTTTGAAATTCGCTTAGTTTTTTTATTGGTATAGCATGACCAAGGTGAAGTGTTGGTCCAGTTGGATCAATACCTAGATATATTGTAAGCTTTTCTCCTTTTTTAATCTTGCTTTCCAAAAATTCTTTAGATGGATATATAGAAGCTATACCTCTTGTTAACAATTCATCATTTATCTTTTTCATATTTGTATATTATCATAATATGTGTTCTTTGTCCGCACCTCTAATATTTATGATATGATATTAATATATGAAAAAACATTCATTTAAATCACTAAAAAACATCTTATTTATAATACTAGGCCTAGGGGTTATTTTTGTTGGTGTAGCTATTATATGGGTTAGCACCCTAAAACTACCAGATTTTAAACTCTTTACTGAAAGAAAAATACAAAGTTCCACTAAAATTTATGACCGTACAGGGCAAGTACTTCTATATGATTTACATGACAACATCAAGAGAACTGTCATCCCCTACGAAGAAATGGGTACAAATATAAAAAACGCAACTGTCGCAATAGAAGATGGTGAGTTTTACCAACACAAAGGAATTAGAATAACTTCCATCATGCGTGCGACAATTTGGGCTAAATTAACTGGTAAGAAAATACAGGGTGGTTCAACTATTACACAACAGCTTATAAAAAATACATTGCTAACATCTGACCGTTCTATCTCACGTAAAATAAAAGAATGGATATTAGCAATAAAGCTTGAAAAAATATTAAGTAAGGATGATATTCTTGCTTTGTATTTAAACGAAGCTCCTTACGGTGGAAATATTTATGGAATCGAAGAAGCATCAAAAGCTTTTTTTAATAAGGAACCTCTGGATTTAACCCTTGCGGAATCTGCATATCTTGCTGCTATACCAAATGGTCCAACTTATTATTCTCCTTATAGAAAAAATAAGGACAAACTCGATGAAAGAAAAAATTTAGTATTAAAGAGAATGCTAGATTTAAAATTTATCGATGAAAACACTTATAATCAAGCAAAAGCTGAAGTAGTAGTATTTATGCCTGAAAGACCTATGAATATAGCCGCTCCTCATTTTGTTTTCTTCATTAAAGATTATTTAGAAAAAAAATATGGAGTAAATGCACTAGAAGATGGTGGACTTAATATAATTACAACTCTTGATTATAATCTACAGAAAAAAGCTGAAGCTGTAGCCTTAGAAAAATCAAAAGAAAATCAGAAAGATTGGAATGGTTCAAATGCTGCAGTTGTAGTTATTGATCCAAAGACAGGACAGATACTTTCAATGGTTGGCTCGCGTAATTATTTTGACACAACAGTTGATGGTAATTTTAATGTAGCAACAGCAGCCAGACAACCTGGTTCATCATTTAAACCTATAGTTTATGCTGATGCTTTTGAAAAAGGATACACAGCAGATACTACTCTCTTTGATGTAAAAACAGAATTTAATGCTTCTTGTGATCCAAATGGTAAACCACTACCAGAAAGTAAAGGAGCAGTATGTTATACACCAAGTGATTATGATAATAAATTTAGAGGCCCTATGACGTTAAAAGATGCACTAGCTCAATCTATAAACATAGTGGCGATTAAACTCTTATATTTGGTTGGTATAAATGATGCAATAAAGATGGCCAACAATCTAGGTATTACAACACTTACCGATCCAACTAGATATGGATTATCTCTTGTTATTGGTGGAGGTGAAACTACACTTCTAGAAATGACTTCAGTTTATGGGGTTTTTGCTACGAATGGAATTCGTCATCCTTATACTGGAATTTTATCGGTTAAAGATGCAGATGGAAAAACCTTAGAAGAATACTCTGATAAGTCATATGCTGTTCTAAGTCCTAATACAACAAACATTTTATCGAACATTTTATCAGATGATGTAGCCCGAGCTCCAACGTTTGGTGCAAACTCTATACTAAATGTTCCAGGACACAACGTAGCGGTCAAAACGGGTACCACAAACGACAACAAGGATGCTTGGACTATTGGATACACTCCATCTGTTGTTGTTGGTGTATGGGTAGGAAACAATGATAATAAGCCCATGAAAAAAGGTGGCGCTGCTTTAGCTGGTCCGATATGGAATGCAGTAATTTCAGAAGCCTTAAAAGATAAACCAAATGAATTTTTCCAAGACCCAGAACCGATAGATCCATCTTTACCACCTATATTACGTGGTTTCTGGCAAGGTGGAGAAACCTTTATGGAAAATAACCCAACTTATGACACAACTACTGGTACTTTAATAGAAAATAATAAAAAAGAAGTTTCAGTTACTAATGTTCATACAATTTTATATTGGATAGATAAAAATAATCCATTAAATAGCACTCCTGCAAAAAGTACCAGTGATTCCCAGTTTACAAATTGGGAATATGGGGTACAAAAATGGTGGAATGAAAATATGGGAAATTATAAAAATGTATCAGAAACTGATAAAAATAGTGTACAAAATATAAATGATAATGATCAACAAAATCCAGAACTTATTATAAATGGATTATCACAAAACACATATAAAAGTACTGATAATATAAACTTTACAGTTAATACAACCAACCAAACTCAAATAAAAAAAGCAGATGTATTCATAAACGATACATATCTTATGTCTATAAAAAGTTCTCCTTTTTATGTTTCTTTTATTCCTAAAGATATACCTGGTATTTCTAGTGAAAATGTTATTAAAATTATCGGATATGGTACAAACAGTAAAACAGGAGAAATTACTTCTCCTTTAAATATTCAATAATTATCTTATATCTTTAAAATTACTTTCTGGCAAAAGAGTTGATATTTCTTTTAATATCAACTCTTTTTTTATTAAGATCTCACTTCGTACTAGAGGTGATGCTTTTATATAAATAAAAGGTTGTTTTATTTGGATATTTTTATTTTCTATTTTTATAGAAATAATACGGTTTATAATACTTATTATTACTCTACTTTTTTCTTCTCCTGAAAAAAGGATTTCTTTAAATTTACCTAAATAATCTTTTATGTGACTATAATCCATCTTTAAAATTTTTATCTGTTCATAGGCATTACTAAATACATAAAAGAAGGATCTCCAATTGGTTTTATTATCATAGGTCTATTATTACCGCTAAATTCTAAAACTAAAGAATCAGAACTTATAGAAGTAAAGCAATCAATAATATATTTATAATTAAAATTTAGGGTTATATTTTCACCAGTCATAGCCGCTGTTATAAGGGTTATATTTTCACCAACATCACTATTTTTAGCTTCTATTTCAAATACTTTTTCTCCAGGTTTAATATTGAATGTAACTTGATTAAATTTATCTGAAAAAACATTTGATACTTTTAGAGATGATATAAAATCTTGTTTTAAGAGAGTAACTTCTGTTGTAGGACTTTTTGGTATTATTTGCTTGTAGTCAGGAAAGGCTCCGTCTATTATTCTAGATGTTAAATATATATTTGGTGTTGAAAAAGATATTTGATTTTTATGTAATGTTATTTTTATATCGCCTTCAATTCCATCTAATACTTTTATTATTTCTGTAGTATTTTTAAATGGAATTAATATTCCATCAAAGGAGAGTTTTTGTTTTATTTTAACTTTTTTTTCAGCCAACCTAAAAGAATCAGTAGCTACAAAAACCAACAAATCTTCTTCTGGATATATATAAATACTACCTATTTCTGGTTTAATTTCTGAAATAGATGCACTATAATAAACTGATTTTATTCCTTCTAAAAACTTTTTTGCGGGTATTAAAAGTTTTTCACCTTCTATAATTGGTATTGTTGGAAAATCATCACTTGAAATACTTTTTAATATAATAGTATTTGTTTTAGTTTTAACAGAAAGATTATTATTTATTAGTTCAAAAGAAACTATTTGATCTCCAGATAGAACAGAAAATAAAGATGATAATATATCACTCTTAATAGCAATAACACCCTCTTTCTCTATCTTTGCTGGTACTTCCATTTCTATACCTATATTTAAATTAGTTGCTCTCAATTTTAATGTTTTACCAGTTGCAACCCAAAGAACAGAACCTAATACAGGTAGTGTTAGATTTTTACCAGTTATTCTATCTACAATCATTAAAGCATTTTTAATCTTTTCTATTGAGCATTCTAATTTCATAATTTTTTTATTTAACTAGTAATTTAACTTTTATGTTTTTGTTAATTAATCTATTAATATAATTTATTACTATTACTAAGGGTGTTAATATGTTAATTACTTTTTCATTCTTATTTTTACTATCTTTATTTGAAATAAAACAATTTTATATTTTATTTATCTTTTAATAAAGAAAAATTTTTATCTAATAAATAAAGTTTTCCACACATTCATTTTTTTTAAACACATCTTTTACACAACTTATACACTACTTAAACATAATTCTTATTTTTTCTATTTCTTGAAGTAGCGCTGGATCTGTTTTTAAATCTTCTTTAATCTTTAAATGTGAATGTATAGCTGTAGTGTGATCTCTTCCTCCTAATTTACTACCAATTAAAGGATAAGAAATATTAAAGTCTTCACGAAGTATATACATAGCCACCTGTCTAGCTTTTACTATTTCTTTTCTACGAGTCTTTTCATAAATAACTTCATTAGAAATTCCATAATGATTTGCTATTATTTCAACTATATCTTTTATGGCAACAGTCTTTTTGGGTTTAATGTTGTTTTTAATTAAAGCCTTGATTTCATTAAGAGAAAGAGCTTTATTTTTAAGCTGTGTTTGGCATATTATAGTATTTAAACTCCCTTCTAGTTCACGGATATTACCTTCCAATATCTCCGCTAGATAAGAAACAATCTCATTATCAATAATAGAGTTTGTTGATTCAAACTTAGCTTTAATTATTGCAATTCTAGATTCATAATCTGGTTCTACTATCTGAACTGTCATACCAGAAGCAAACCTAGACTGAAGTCTTTCTTCAAGACCTTGAATAAAGTTAGGGTGTTTATCTGATGAAAAGATTATTTGTTTATTATTTTCGTATAAAGTATTGAATAAATGAAATAGCTCTTCTTGTGTTTTATCTTTTCCTGAAATAAATTGGATATCGTCCATTATAATGACATCATATTTACGATATTTTTCTTTAAATGAATTAGGATTTTTATTTTGAATCGAATTTATATAATCAATAGCAAATCTTTCAAGTGAAACATAGTAAATCTTTTTACTGGGATGTTTTATTTTAATAGTATTCCCTATTGCCTGTATCATATGTGTTTTACCTAGACCCGTTCCACCATATACAAAGAATGGGTTATAATTTTGACCTGGATTTGTAATTATAGCCTGAGCGACAGCATATGCGAGTTCGTTGAATGGTCCAACGACAAATGAATTGAAATTATATTTCGGATTAAGATTATCTTCTTTATTCATATAAAAATCATTTAAAGGAAGCTCTTTATTTATATTCATTTGTTTAATAACTGTATTTTCTACATTCTTATTAAGAGCTTCATTTTTATGTATTATATATTCAACACTACGAACACCTTCCTCGTGTCCAATAATAGTTTTAAGTATTAATTTATGAAATTTGTTATAAAGCCAGTCTTTTACAAATTCATTTGGAACTCCTACATACAAAGTACCACCTTCTTCTTTTACTATTGATGTATTTTTAAACCAAGTCGTAAAATTAGCTTTCGATATACTCATTTCTATTTCAGATAGACATTTTTCCCAGAGTTCTTTTGTATTCATAGACCCTATTATACCTATGTTTCTTTAAACACAATAATTTAATATCTTAATTAAGGTGTTAATAACGTGTGGATATGTTTACCCCCACACCAATATTTTATTAAAATACTAACCTTATTTGTAAATAGTCATAAAAATATAGGTGTGGGGGTTTATCGACCTATGTTGCTTTATGTGTCAAATTAGTATATATTTTCATTATGTCTCTAACATATCAACCAAATAAAAGAAAAAGAGCTAAAACTCATGGATTTTTAGTTCGTGCAAAGACCCCAGGGGGTAAAAAGGTTACTCAAGCACGTCGCCAGAAGGGACGAGTAAAGGTTTCAATAGCAAAATAATTATGCTTCCAAAGAAAAAACGAGTCACTAAAGAGATATTTCAAACCATTATGGAGAAAGGAAATATCGTTTCTGGCTCGTTTTTTGTGTTCAGATATATCAAGCAAGATACACCTCAGTATGCCTTCGTGGCTCCTAAAAAGGTAGCTAAGGGAGCAGTAAGGCGTAATTCCCTACGCAGAGCTGGTTATAACATTCTTCGTCTTTATAACTTAAAATTCAATGCTGGTATTTTCTTTTATAAAAAAGAAGCTTTAGTTTCAAAACCTATAGAAATTAAAAAAGATATTGATTTTATACTTAAAAAGGCTAAAATTATTTAATTTTGTTTAAAGTCTTATATTTCTTATTCATATTATGAAAAGATTTTTTATATACTTAATAAATTTATATCAAAAAATACCATTTAAGTCTCATAATTCATGTGTTTTTTTACCAACTTGCTCAGAATACACTAAAGAAGCCATATTAAAATACGGTGTTTTTAAGGGAATTTATAAGGGGTTAAGAAGGATTCTTCGTTGTCATCCCTGGCAAAAAAAGCACTATGATCCACTAGTTTAAAATAATTCTTTGAATTTATGATTTTTTGATATACAATAGATAAATGCAAGCACTATGGCACACCATTTTTTATCAACCAATTTATAATATCGTTATTTTTTTAATGAACAATGTCACTTTTGGTGACGTTGGTTTTGCTATTATTCTTGTTACTATCATTGTTAAATTTATTCTTTATCCTCTAACTAAAAAGTCTATTAAAAGCCAAATTTTAATGAAAAGGATGGAGCCAGAAATAAAGCTCATTAAGAAGAATTATCCAAACAAGGAAGAACAAGCTAAAAAAACCTTTGAATTATATAAGAAATATGGAACAAATCCATTTTCTGGATGTTTAGTTGTGTTAATACAACTCCCTGTTATTTTTGCTTTATATTTTGTTATTTTAAAGGGTCTTTCTTTGGATACTATGATTTATCCATTCTTAAGTAAGCCTGCCTTTATCCACACAAACTTCCTTGGTTTTATCGAAATAAATAGTAAAAGTATATTATTGGCTGTTATCGCAGGAGCTACTCAGTTTATCCAAGGTTATCTTGCCTCTCCTGTTAAAGCTAAGAAGAATGGTGTTGAAATTACAACAGATATACCAAACAGTGAACCTAAATCATTTCAAGATGAGATGTCTAATAGTATGCAGATGAATGTTAAGTATATATTACCTATCTTTATAACATTGATTGCTTGGAAGATATCTGCAGCGGTAGCCCTATATTTTGTTACAAGTAATATATTTACTATTGTTCAGGAATGGTATATTCGAAAAACAATAGATAATAAATAAAATTTATATATGTCAGAAGATTTAATTAAATCAATTATAGAGAATATTTTTAGCCATACAGCCTGTACAATATCAAAGATGGAAGTAAGTCTTGAAGATGGAATGCTTTGGTTTATGATAGAGACACCTGATTCAAGATTTATGATAGGACGTGAAGGAGAAACTTTACGATCTCTCAATCACCTTGTTCGTAAGATGGCAGAGAAATCAACAGAAACAGAAGAAATCTCCAACATCTTCATAGATATTAACGGCTATCAAAAGAAAAAATTTGATAATCTTAAAAATATAGCTCATATGATGGCAGAAAGAGCAAAGTATTTCAAGAGTAATATAGAAGTTGAACCAATGCCAGCCAACGAAAGACGCATCATACACATGTTTTTAGAGAAGATACCAGATATCAAAACAGAATCAGAAGGATATGGTCCAAACAGAAGAGTGGTAATTAAATATGTTGGGAGTAATTACTAATTAAAATGTCTGAGTGTCGCTCAGACATTTTAATTTAATTGGGTTTTTTAAATTATTAATTAGTAGTTAATAATCATTAGTTAAAGATCTAAACTCCAAAGTGTAGAATCTTTTTTATTTATAAAAAATAGACTCGTTTCGTTTTTATTTAAAAACATATTTGTTCCATCAACGGGGGTTTCACTTGATGAATTAGCTATTGTTGTGATATTTTTTGTTGTAGTGTTTATTTTCACAAATTTATCATCAAAAGATATTAACCCTTTATACCAATCATCAGGATATTGATTTCCCACTATGGTATTTGGAATAGCACAGTAGATGTTTATGTTATCATTACTCCAGATACATTTTTCAGGGAGTCCATATAGATTTAAATCAAAAGAAGAATTATCTTTAATATTAAAAATATTCAATCTAGGTCCAGTGTTTACTGTTGTGTTGTATAAAACTAAACTACCTCCATTATTAGATAAAGTTGTTAAACCCATAATATTACCAAAGAGCTTGGTAAGAGTGCCGTTTGATGTATTTAACTCAAATACAAACCCTTCAGCTAAATATGATGGTTTGGTTGTAAGATAAATAGACTTATCTGCTATCCATTGTGGTATCCACTCTGAAAAAGGAGAAGTAAAAACTTGAGCAGTTTTAGTATCACTAAAAGATTTAATTGTGCCTATAACTCCGTCTTTACTTTTTATAAGTGAGAAAAATTGACTTTTATCTGGAGATAAACTAACGGCTAAAATATCTGGAGCAAGAAAATTACTACTTCCACCTAGAGAGGCTAGAAAGCTGGTTATATTAGTTTCATCTGGAGATATATATCTATAAATAGCAGAATCTGCTTTGTCATTAAAAATAACTTCATAAACACCTGGTATTGTAGAGTTTGATACTACTCCACTTTTTTTATCACTTAGTGTCATTTGATATATATGCCCAGTAGATCTTTCTGCATAACGAATGGAAGGAATTGATTCAAAGTAAGGTTTGTTTGTATTTGGTAATATAGAATTATTTACTATTGGTGTAGTTGCATCTAAAGAAGGTTTTAAATCTTCAAAATAAGCAGCACCAGAGACGGCAAAATTAGTTAATTTATGAAATCTAGAATTTTGTGAAACGACACCATTGTTTGTAGTAGGATTATTCGTATTATTAATAATACTATTTGTAATATTAGATGCTGAACCAAAAGGATTAAATTTTTGGTATACACTTATATTTGGATTCCCTACGGGAATACCTCTACTTTTATTATAGAAATAAAAACCTATCAATAATAAAATGATTATAAATATTGCTATAAGAATTATTTTTATTTTTTTGGACATAATAAATTATTGTATATTATATATATCAGCTATTGTTGTCTGATATGTTATATTTATTCCATTTGCTTTAAAATACCCAATAATTGCGTTTAAATAATTATTATTATTTCTTGCTCCTGTCGCGTATATTCTTAAGTATTGATATAAATATCCACTATAAGCTTCTGTTCCTAAGGCACATGTAGATTTCCCTCCAATTTGATAACTTGTCGATGTATTATTAGCAATATTACTAATAATTTTTTGTTGTGCTTGTATACCTTCTGTAAGAGTATTGTATGTTACAGTTGCGCCTGTATCTGTATTGCCTATATTCCCTGGGTTATTCGTTCTATATGATTTAGTTCCAACATCAAAACCTTCAAATACAGCTTGAGCAGTTATTAAAAGTTTAGCTCCTGTAGACATTGGGATAGCATTTAAGGCTGGAATATAGAGACTAGTCATAGCATTATTTAAGGTTATGTTTGTACCTGTGGCTGTGCTGGGATCTGGTGGTGTACTAGATATACAAAGAGAAGATGAAGATCCGGTTGAAGTATCAGTGGGAGATATTGTTATTTGAGCATTTGCAGAACTAATATTAAACCCCCCTGCTCCTGTAAGTGCTGGATTTATAGTATTTAAAAGTGCCCAAGCACCAAGAGCAATGAGTAAACCAAAAATAGCAGAAAACATTTTACTTTTAGCTTCTACTTTTCCAAATATTGATTCCTCTCCCATATACATAATTCCATATACTATGAGCATAATCACTGCAAGAAATATACATATTCCTATAAGGAGTTTAAAAATTACATTTAAATAATCACCTATATTAGAACCCATACAATTAGGATTCTTTTTAGTTGGGTCAGTATTCCAGTCTAAACAAGGTTTTAGTCCAGGAAGTGGTGCAAGTAAAGTGTATATTGAATCATTTTTTTCATCTTTAATAGGAGTTACAGGATTAATATTATTATTCTTAATAATAGCTTGATTTTGAGCTAATTTAGTTGCAACCATTTGGTTGATTGTAGTAATATCTGCTGTAAAACAAGCACCAGCAACAATAGAAGTTCCACCAATATAAGCAGTTCTTGCAGTATTACACAATGCTTCAAAAGCAAAACCTTGTGTTGTTCCAACAGACCCAACAATATTGCCTAATTGATCTGTATACCACCAAGGTGTAATATCTGCAGCATCTACTTTCTTGTATACCAAAGAAAACAAAGAAAAAATAATTATATAAACAAAAATAAATTTAATTAAATATTTTTTCATATTATAGAGTTAATTTTAATTGGCCTTCAACTTTTTGGAATAATTTATTTATATCTTCAAATATTATACCTATGTTTGTATATCCTCCACGAGAAGAGGGTCTGATTGTAAGTTCTGTTTTTTTACTTGGTGTTTCTATGGGGTTTCCGTTTATTGTCCAATTGTAAGTAAAATCATTCTCGTTTCCTTTTATTGCTAAGAAATATGGTTCAGCTACTAATGTTATTTCATTTTCTGTTGTGCTTGAATTTTCATCTAACGCTCTATTGTAAAGCACACCTTCTGTTGGAGATTTTTTATAAAAAATTACCTCTGGGTCATAAGATGGAATATTTATTGTATTTTCAGCATTATAATCTCCATTCACAGAAGATGCTGTAACAGTAATATTATTTTCACTATCAAATAAATCGTTTGTGAATGTAAATGAATCTTTATTATATCCAGAAGCATCTTGGACTACATCATCATTATTTTTCCATGTGTATGACATATTACCATTATTTAATTTTATTGTATTTGTATTAGGAATAGCTACTGCTTTTACTGTTCCACCCCTAGACAAAAGGGTCTTACCCTTATAAAAAGGAGGAGTGTACCCATCCACTGACTCCCATAAAAGTTCAACCTCAGATGGAGAAATCAGAATTTTTTTAGTTATAGTATTAGTAGAATCGACAGGTTGAATTGATATACTAATATTTGTTTGAGAATTTGGTCCTTGTGCTTTAAAAGAATATTCGGTTTTTCCTATACCTGTAAGAACAATTTTTGAATCCATCTGCCAAGTAATTATTGATTTATTTAAATCAGTTGCATAACTTGTTAAGTTTATTGTTACATCTTCATAAGGTTGTGGATTTTTAGGCGACATATCCACAATAATTTCATCTTCTTGTGTTTGTATTTGCATTTCTGCAAAAGAAAAAGTTGAGACAGAAAATAAGCTTATTATAAAAATAACTCCTAGTAATATTTTTGCGTATTCTTTCATTCTTTTTACATTATACGACAGACTAAACACATAAACAACCCAATTATTTGAAACTATTTACTACTAGAAGTTAGTAGCTCATCCTTCGCTTTTTTAATGGCAAGAATTTGTGAAGGATCAGAAGTTATTATTTGGTCTTCTGTATAAGAGGCTATGGTTTTTATAGCTACATGTTTCAATCCTGCGAAGAAAATACCCTCCCCTACGTTCGCTTCAAGTAGAAGATATTTCTCTTCATCTGTAAGATTGAAAGTTTTTTGTAGAATATCTATAGTAGCTGGAGATTGTTTAAGAAGTAACTGGATAGAAGAGTTGGTAACAATAGGAACACCATAAGGACTTTTCATAAAGTCTCCAACGTCTTGGGTAATAGTAGCAAGACCTAGATAATATTTACGCCCTCTCTTTGCTATAGAATACAAGAAAGAGGCTGTGTCTTCTGACTTCATCATCCACCATGCCTCATCTACTACTAGAAGTCTCTTTTTAAGATTTTTACGTACAGCATTCCATATAAAGTGGGTTACTATATACATGGCTACTGGTTTAAGTTCGTCTTCCATGTCTCGGACAGAGAAGACTACGAATTTACGATTGATGTCTACGTTTGATGGTCTGTTTATGAAAGAAGACCAAGATCCATGAGTGTATTTTGTGAGACGTTGTATTAAAGAATTACTTCCATCCATACCAGCTAGAACTATTTCAAAGTCTGATAGAAGTGGTGGTTCGATATTGGCAAAGTTTGAAAGAGCCGTAATATCTTTTAAAGCATAAGTTTCAGTGATAGCTCGATCTATAATAGAATCTTCTTCTGGAGTAAGTCCACCAAGCATTATTCTAAATAAACCTACAAGGTTGATAGTGTTGGCTCTTAGTACATCAGCAGCTGTCTCGTCGGGTCTAGGTATAGGTAAGTCAAAAGGATTGATGTGGTGGTCTGAAGATAAGGATATGTTGAAATATCTACCCCCTATCGCCTCAGCCAAGTACTCATATTCACGCTCTGGGTCGATAACTATAACCTCCGAATCAAACATTAATGTTCTAATTATTTCAAGTTTTGTCGCATATGATTTACCAGCACCAGCTGTGGCAAAAGTTATAGAATTATAGTTTGGAAGAGAAAATCTATCAAAAATAATAAGACTAGAGTTGTGTCTGTTTACACCATAAAGTATTCCTTTATCAGAAGTTAAGTCAAAAGATACAAAAGGAAAAATACTTGAAAGTGGCTCAGTATTTAATTTTTGGTGAATACCAAGAACATCCATTCCGAGTGGTATAACACTTTTAAATCCCTCATCTTGCTGAAATAAAGCTGGCTTTAGATATACAAGCTTAGAATCTAGTAATGATTTTACTTCACTTTCTATTTTAAATAGATCATTTTCATTATCAGCATATACAGTAACATATAGTCCAACATCAAACATTTTTTCTTGAGCTTGCATAAGACTATCACGAAGACCTTCAAGGTCTTGGTATGCAGTATCGAGCATTGGGTCTCGGACTAAACCTTTTGATTCACGTATAGATATCTGACTTTGAACTTCTGCTACTTTCTTTTGAAAAGACCTCAATATTTCTGCTGTTTCTATAGGGTGTATAAATATAGATACATCAAAAACTTTATCAAGATTTATAATTGGAGAAAACCAGTTATCAGTAAGATATCTAGGGTATGAAATAACGAAGAAAGTTCTGGCTATTTTATCCCCTAAGTTTAATCCTCTAGGTGTTATTTGAAGAGCTGAAGGTGCTATAACATCCTGAAGTTCAAGAGTCGCCGCTTTATATATTTCAGTTGGTAAAACAGGCATTACCGCACTTGGTTGCTGTTTGTTTTTTCCGCTATTAAAGAATGATGAAAATATACCCATAATAATTTATTGTAATTTAATTCCTTGACTAATATCCCCAGGATTGAATGTTTTATAGAAAAGTTCTACAACTTCATCAGTTTTAAGCTGACTACTTCTAATACCAATACCACTTAATCCGTTTATTATGACATTTGTTCTCTGCTCTAATTGACTACGCTTTTCCTCAAAGGAAGCCATATCCATAGCCTTTTTTGTGTCTTCTACTTGTTTTTTAGGTGCTCCCCCTCCTAGAAGACTGTCTATCATTCCATTTTTTGATTTTATTACTGAAGGACTATAAGGAACCACAACAAAGAACGTTTTTGTCATAATGTTTACCTCATCTGTAAAAGATCTTATAAAAGAAATATATTCTCTCGTTTGTATTTTTAGTAAGGGTTCTGTTTGTTCTTTTAGTCTTGCTTCAAGCATTAAGAGGTATGGTCTTATATCTAATCTTCTAGATTGGATAACTATTTGAGTTGGAAAATCAAGACCATTTAAAAATGCTTGGAACTGATTAATGATAGCAACCTGTTCGTCAGAAGATTTAAGAGATAGATTTATAGACGAAGCTATAAGAATAGCACGAAGACCACCGTCCTTAAGTACGATGACCCCATTTCTAACTTCTTTTATTGGTACGAATTCTTGTGCTGCCTTTGCATCAATTGCCATAGATAAATAATTAAAAATTTATAACTACTAACATTATATCATAGTGTAACTATTTCATCATTCTTAATTTTTTTATTGCTGATTATCCTGTCTGTCTTGAACATCTAAACTCCAAGATAAATCCTTTAGTCTATTTTCAGAAAGCATTGGTACATTTGACACTTTTGTAGGTGTGGCTATTTCTTCTTCTTTGTGGTCACTTTTTTTTACCAATCTTTGTTTCCAAATATAAAGTTTTCCAGAAACAACATAATTAAAAAAAGCTTCTACATAATAAAGAAATGGTTTACTATTTATTTTTACAAAGACAAGACAAACAGTGAATCCTGCAACTGGTAATATAAGGAAAATGCCGATCCATAAAGGAAGGGCTTTATATAAAACATAGACCATACCAGCTCCCCCAATCATAAAAGCAAACTGTCGGAAAGTAAAAGGTCCGAAAATTTTATCTTCTATGTCTATAAATTGTGGAACTTTAAATTGCATTATAATTTATATAGCTTCATGATAAGGATCATGAGGGTTTACTACTTTAGTCGCTTCAATCTCAGCATTATTTTGACTTATTTTAGGTAAAGAATAATCATTAACAACTGTTTTACTTATAGTACTTCCAAATAACTTATCTTTTACAATATTTTTTCCCAAAATATTTGGTATCTCTTCTTTATATTCATCATTTTCTTTAAATGGAATGGTTGTTTCTTCTGTTTTTAATATTTTATTAGGTATTTCTTCCCTGTATATGTTCTCATTATTTTTAGGTTGAGATATATCGCCATCCTTAGATATAGGAACATCAGAAATTATTTCTATACCATGTTCTTTATATAAATCATCCTCATTTTTTATTATATCAACTTTTTCTTCATCTTTTTTTACTTTAACTTCTTCTTTCTTATAAGATGGAGGAGGTAATGGTACTGTATTTTCTTTCTTTTTAGTGTAAGGTGGTATGGGTATTTCTTTATTTTCTACTGGAATTGCATTTGAACTATTAACTAATGTACCCTTAATAACTCTAAAAATTTCTTCATTTATTTCAACTACCATCTCCTTTTCTTTACCTTCAGGTACAACAATTCTATTTTTAACTTCAGTTTCATATTTACTTGCCAATATATCCCCTCTAAGTGTTTTAACTGTAATATCTTCTAGCTCCCCCATTTTCTCTACAGATAAAGCATATTTTTTTGAAATATTATAAAGTTTCTCTTTCCAATTCGAAAGTGAAACAGCTGTTTGTATATCTTTTGGTGTATTAACAAGATTAGGATCATTTATTAAAGGTTTACTTTTATATATTATTTCAACTATATCTTTTTGAGTTAATCTTTTTTCTAATTCTTCTTGCATTTTTTTGAATATAAGCTTGTCCATTTCTGCAAGTAATAAAGATACATCTTTCCTTGATATTTTCATTCTATTCTCAAGTTCTTTAGGAAAATCTTCTGTACTTACAAGTCCACACAGAAGTAACTCTGTCTCTGTGGTTAGTTGATCTATTTGTTCTTCGTTAAAACCTTTATTAATTTCTAAAATAATTAATTTCCAACTTACAGCATCAATAGCATTCCTACTTTTTTGTGGTAGTTTTTCTCTTGCTTTTGCTATTTTTATCTCCAATGTGTCTATTAATTCTTTCATTTTATTTTATAAAAAATTTGAATAATCCCCTCCTGAAATAATAAAGTTTACTCTTTGATCCCATTTTGGGTTTTGTGATTTAATTTTATTTTTTACCATTATTTCCATTTTATCAGCCATAGGCTTAAATATTTCATCATATATTTCTTTTGCTATTTCTTCTGATTCAGTAGTAGCTGTACCAACATTATTTTCTATGTTAATAGCGAATGAATCCAATTCTGATAATCCTACTAGAACTAATCCAGTTTCTATTTGTAAATCATTTATCTCACTTTCTGTTAATAAATTTTTTTTACCTATTTTCCATGATATATCTCCCCAATCTAAAGAATTAATAGCCTCCTGATTATATCTAGGTAGTTTTGCTATTTCTTCGCTCATTTTTTGTTGTAATTCTTTTGTCATATTTTATTTAATGAGAACCATGTCCACTATCTCCACTAGGTGCCGCTTTCGCTGTAACAGTCGCTTTAGGTGCAGCTGGTGCACTGTGGCCGCCACCGTGGTCGCCTTCTCCATGTCCACCTCCACTACTTTCGATCTTTAAATCCAATCTTATTTTATCTGCAGCTTCATCTGCCCCGTGTGAACTGTGTACGCCACCACTAGCAATCATATTTATAACTTTATTAAAATCACTCTGGATTGTTTTTGCATAAACAGCATGACCTTCATTGTTTATCTTATTTACATGGTCTTGAGCATGATGTGCCTCAGTTTTTGCTCCCTTTAATGAAATGCCATGTCCTACAGCAGCTGAAGCTCTTGCGTTTACAGCTGCTGTTGAACTTTCTACTGCTTTATTCTGTGCTGTTGAAAGTTCTTGTTTTGCCTTTATTTCTTTGTCTGATAATTCTTTTTCTGCTTTTTCAATAGCTACATTTAGAGCTTCTTCCCTATCTTTACCAGCTTTTACAATAGCCTCAGACCTTATATTTGCAGAATTTATTTCTACTTCAGCTACTTTTTGTGTTGCTTTAGAAGCCCTATCGCTTGCTTCCCTTGCAATTCTTTGTTTTTCATTAGTAGGGTCCATACTTGCTGCTATAGTAGCAGTAGAAGCATATGTTAAGGCTTCTTGCTCTTCCCTTCTTGCTATACTATTTGACTGTTTTTCTATTTCTAATGCTTTATTTTTTGCAGATTCTTCTTCTAGGTCTAATTTTGTTTTTAGTGCGTCTGCAGTTTTTGTAGTTACATTTTTTTGTTCTTCTGTAATAGAAGTAATATTTTTTAATATATCAGAGACTTTTGTAGCGTCCTTAATTTCTTTTTCATTTGCTTCTGCTAGTCCTTCCTTAGTGATATATCCATTGCTTGTATTGTATTTAATTGTTCCATCAGCATTTTTCTCTTCAATATCTTTTCCATCAGCATCTTTTTTTATAGATACCCCTCCTGAAGTAAGACCAGCTAAAATAGCCTGTTTTTTCACTAGCTCGTCATAAGCAGAATTCGCTTCTGCTTTTTTATTTTCATTGTCTGGCTCTAAGTTTGCTCTTCTTGTTAGTTCTTCAAATTTTGTTTTAGCTGTGTTTACATCAAGAGTTGCAGGTTCAATCTTATGACTGAGACTATTTTCAAGATTCTTTTGTTGAACATTAGCAGCTCTCAAGGCTATCATTTCAGGTGAGTCTGGTCCTAGCTCTAGTTCTTTGGCTCTCTTTTGTCTTGCAGCTGTCTTATCAGCTCTAGCTTTTACAAAGCCACCTTCTTTACCTTTACCTAAATTTACTTCGAGGCCTGATCCTGCCAAAGCTCCAACTTTGGTATTACGAATGTCAAAGCTTCCTGTGCCAGCTTTAGTACCTATATTTCTAAGAGTTGCAGCTCCAAACTTACCTTCTCTTTCCCATTTTTTAACTCTATCTGAATTTGCTACAGCACTACCTAGTCTACCTATAGTTCCCTTCATAGCCATAGCTCCAAGTCCAACTCCAGCACCAAGGACAAGTCCACTTGCTGCTCCTCCTATTTTTGATACAGCACTTCCCATTTCTCCAGACATGTCGATAGCAATTTTCTTTGCTTTCATCATTAAAACCATAATAAAAGCGAAAGGAATCATTGTCGCAACCACAAAAGGTATTCCAGTTTTACCAGCTGAATTCGAGATTAGGTCTAATTCTAAGAATTTGAGTATCATATATAGGAAAAATATAAATATAGGAGCCATGAATGCCATTTTGAGAGTTTCTGGCCACCAATTTTTCCAACCAACCATTTTCCATCCTGCCATTTGTTCAGGTAAAATATAAGTGAAAAAAGCCAAAGGAGATAGAATCATTGCTATCCATAGACCAACCACTCTTAATACAAAAACAAGTCCAACAGAAAGAAAGATAATAAAGCCTACAATATTAATTCCTGCAGCCATTAAAGTTATTAAAATAAAGGTTCCAGCCCCTAATCCAATTGAAGTAGCCTTACCCCCTTTGTCTAGTATTTGACCTACTTTATTTGAATTAATTATTATATTTTGTGGATTTACTTTATTTACCAAGGCTGCAGATAAAGGAATAATACCATCAGAACCAATAGCGGAAACTACATCTGTTGCACCATTTACTCCACTCTGTGTAATTTTAATAGTGTCTGAATTATAAAAAACCCTAGCTGCAATATTTGAAGTATCTATAATAATTTGTGTAGTAAATAAACTAAAATTTATAAATAATCCAATTATAATGACATTTATAATAGTACTCTTCGTATTAAAACCATGAATATTTAGTATAGTACTTATAGCTATATAAAGCATTATAAATATAAAGAACATGTTACATAAGTCACGCACTAGTCCCCAACCCTGTACGACAAACGATGATTGATAGGAAGAACTTTGAACAGAGTAAGAAAAAGTATCATCAAAAAAGGTTCCAGATAAAGCAAATAAATAAGAAGTAGGTACAAACATTGCATAATATATTACTTGTGCTACACATCCTGCAATTGATGCATTACTATTACCAAAACTAATACCTACGTTTATTCCACAAGATGGCATTCCTCCAGAAAATTGAATATTTTGTGCTGTTGAAGTTTTACCTTGCATTATAGATTGGTCTGTAGCTGCTAAAGTTTTAACATTAGGATCATCTGAAGTAATAACACCCAAGGCTTTTATATCTATTTGTTTTTGTATTTGTTCATCAGTGAAATTCCAAAGCACCCATGAATTAGGAGCTACAGTTGCTAACCAAGTTCTAAGAGTTGCATCAATTTTGAAAAAATCTAATTGTCTTGCTTCTGTAAAAACATCATATACCTTTAAAGGAGTTAATCCACTAAAAGAATATGAACCTGTTTGACTATTTCCTGAAAGAGTAGAAAGGTCAATTATTTTAGTTCGAGGTGCTTCTACTCCCGCTGGGTCTTTTACTGTTACTCTAACTCCTTGACTTAGTCCACAATTAAATGATATACCACAAGTTATCGTTCCTCCTACATTACTCCAAGTAACATCTACTTGTACTGTAATAGTTGTCCCACTCACAGTTGGTGTACTATCTATTTTAATTCCTAGATCGTCTGCAGAAGCATCATTCTTGGTAATTTTTATATTATTTTTTTTCCCCAATCCTACACTAATAGGCGCAAATAAATTTGCGAAAATTATTAGAGATATTAAGATATAGGATAAAACTTTTTTCACACTATTTTTATTATACCAAATTTTTTACGAAAACCTTCATCTATTTTTTTCTACTACCCATTAATAATCAGTAATTGTTAATTATTTTCTTACCAAATATTCAAAATTCTTTCCGTATTATTTAGGATTACTCCATCTTTCCAATTACAACCAGCTTGCAGTAACGCTTTAGATGGTTGTCTCTGTGGTATTGTTGGACCATCAAGAGTGTAATTTATAAGTGAATCACCTGGGAATCCAGCACCATTAGATTCTCGTCCAGCACCACCATGATATTCACCTGTATATATTGAAGGTATATCATTTATTTGATCACTTAATCCATACCCTGGAAAATTATTAAATTTATCACAACTATCTCCAATTACTCCTTCTAATGGGTATACATTTTGAGGTAAATTTTGAGTCAATGTTCCATAATAATATCCAGAGATAACTTTATATCCAGCTGGAGTCTCTCCTCCGTCTAGCTGACTATAGTCTAAATACCCAGTATTTTGATCTGTGTAAGGGAATGTACCACCAGAGGTCTTTGTATACCAAGGATTTCCATGTCTTATCCAATTATTTGCAGTCATCATATCAGGAGTTATTTCGTTGTAGCATTGCTGTGTTAGATCTTCTATCTGACTTATAAAATTTTGATTTTGTTCTGTTTCATTATTTAATGCTGTTAAATCATCTTTTGTTCTAAGTGTTGAAGAGATAAGGTAAAATTTACGGAGTAGGACATCAAGTTTGGCTTGTTCTTCTGCTGTAAAAACTAATGGGTTTTGTTCTATTAAAGCACAAGAGTTTGGAGTTGCCAGAACAGAAGAAGTATCTGAAAATTCTTCTGAATCATGACTTGGAAGATAAAGACCATTTATATCCCCCCCCTCATGACAATTAGGATCAGCCTCATCTATTCTACCATCGCCATTATTGTCTATTCCATCTGAACATTCAGTGTTTGCAACTATTACACTAACAAGAACATTATTTCCTGCAGTTCCATTTGCTCCAGTGCAAGTTACTACAAAGGACTGGTTAGTAGTAAGAGCTAGTGTTGTAAATGAACCACTAGTTCCCATTCCATTACCTGCTCCAGTATTACAAGAAGTAGTATTTGTTGAATTCCAGTGTATAGTTGTGGTATCTTCAGATTTAACGGACGCAGGATCAGCAGTTACTGAAACAGTTGGAAAAATATTAGTACTATCACTAGAAATCCCCACAAATACATCATTACCAGCTGTTCCATTTGCTCCTGTACAAGTAACAGTGAAAGATTTTCCTGCTGTTAGTGGCCCCGTCATAAATGAACCACTTGTTCCTGTTCCGTTGCCAGCTCCGGCATTACAAGATGTAGTGTTAGTAGAATCCCAATTAATTTGCGATTCTGTTCCTGAGTCTACGATCATAGGATTAGCTGTTATCGTCACAAAAGGATAAGGAGTGAATGTTGGATAAGTATAAGGGTTCGTACCACTACCATTATTGTTATCACAAGTTGGTGGGTTTGTGGACCCATTATAGCAGGCAATTGGAGCATTTGTACAAGTTGGTGGATTTGTTCCCCCGTTATAACAGATATTATTTACTGTAGTACAAGTGGGTGGATTTGTTTCTCCATTTAAACAAATATTGTTACAGGCAGGATAATTAGTGGCTCCATTTTGGCAAACTCCTGGAGTCGTAGTGCATAAGGGTGGATTATTTGCTCCATTTGTACAGCTCTTAGGTAGATTTGTACAATTCGGAGGATTAGTTGCCCCGTTTAAACAACTTGTAGGAGAATTAGTACATAGAGGTGGGTTTGTGGCACCATTTGTACATGATCCATTAAGGTCTGTACAAGCATCAGGATTTGTAGCTCCGTTTATACATTGTCCATTTATTGTTGTGCATTTAGGTGGATTTGTAGCTCCGTTTATACAAACATTTGGTTTTGTGTTACATAAAGGTGGATTTGTAGCTCCATTTATACAAACTCCACCAATTGTTGTACAATCAGGAGGATTATCTGCTCCATTTGAACAAGTACCATTATCTAGGGTTGTACAATCAGGTGGATTTGTAGCTCCATTTAAACAAATATCATTGATGGTAGTACATATTGGAGGATTAGTTGCTCCATTAAGACAAGTATCTGCTGTTGTAGTACACAATGGAGGGTTATTTGCATTATTCATACAAGCACCATTTAGAGTAGTACAAGTTGGTGGATTATCTGCTCCGTTTAGACATTTACCGTCTGGGGAAGTTGTGACAGTAACGTAGACATTTGTAGTAGTTGCTGATCCATTGGCGTCAATACAAGTTACATTATATGCAGTATTGTCTGTTAAGGCTGGTGTTGTAAATGAGCCAGTCTTTCCTTTTACTGCTGTTCCACCATTTACAGTACAAGATACATCTCTATTAGAAGTCCAGCTGATAGTAGTTGTATCACCAGAAGCTATGAAGGCCGGTTTTGCTGTCACTGTTACTACTGGAGTAGTGCTACTCCCGTCATCTATGACATATATATATATAGTTTTAGATATAGTTCCGCTTGTTCCTGTACAAGTTATTGTATAAGCTTTATCACTAGTTAATTTTGCTGTAGTAAATGAACCACTAGTTCCAGTTCCTCCTCCGCCTACTACTTTACATGATGTAGTACTTGTGGATGTCCAGCTTATAATAGCTGTCTCTCCATATTTTACAGAATTTGGAGCTGTTATGTTAATTTCAGAAGAGGACTCATTACCATAACCATTAGAATTACTCGTTGGTATAGTTATTGGATTAAGAATAAAACCATTATTATTTGCATCAACTACACTCCCGTTGCTATTTCCGTTACCACTGATACCCCCTCCATAGACTATATTCCAAAAACTACGCAAAGCATCATCTGAATAACCTAAAAGTTGAGAATTAAAAGCTTTTAAACTTCCCACATAAACACTTTTGATATCTGTATTTTTATCTAATCCCCCTATACGAATAGATCCATCTTTAGTATCTACTTTTATGACACTTCCAACAGGGACTATATATGATGGTGGTTTAGGTGTATTCTTGGTCATTCCTCCATAAATCTTATCACTTAAATAAAGAGGATTATTTGCGACCCAGAGTGTTATCTCTGTTCTTTTTGTATTAACTCCATTTAATATTCCTTCTATTATCACATCAAACATCTCCCCTTTTTTTGCATCTTGTGCTGCTACTCCAAAAACGAGAGACTTCTTCTTATCATTAGCGATAGCCTTCATAACTATCGGATTATTATTTTTATTAAATCCTGAAATATAAAGCACATCACCTTTCTTTAAATCTTCTCCTGCTTCAGCTCTAACTATTTTATTTCCATTTTGATCTGTGGTAACTATATTATTATTGTTTCCTGTTCCAGTATCAAATGTCTTTAACCCTCCACTCTTACTGGAAGTCAATAATGGGGAAAATATCTTAGACAAAGAAAAAACACCTTTTGCATCGAACATTTTAGCTCTATTCGAATATATGTAATAACCCGCAAGTAGAAGTAGGAGTATAAGTATAAACGTTATTATAAATGCTTTAGATTTTTTTGGGTTATTATTTTCCATATAATGTTTCTAATTAATAATACATTTGAAGAATATTTATGGTAATGGTAAAAGTGGTTGTTTTAAATCTCCATTAATATGACAAGCTGGATCTTGTGCATCCGTCAATCCATTTAGGTCGTTATCTATGCCATCATTACAGTTTTCTGCAATTTTACTAGCTTTCCCCATTATACTATCTGCATCAAAGACTTGAATATTTTCTTCTGTTAGACAACTGGCATATTTTGCATTATATTCTGCTTCTGTTAAGACAGGTCCTCCTGTTCTTTGAGCCTCATCATTTAGGGTCTTTATTAAATTGGCATTTCGACGACTCTGTGCTGCTTGTATTATTACACTAACCGCATCTTCTATTGGTTGAAGCTTGGCTATATTTATCTTTGCTTGTGCTATTCCATCTGTATAGTCTTGACTTTTTTGTCTTATGTCGTCATTGTAGTACATTATATCTTTAGTAAGGTCAAGACCGTTTCGTGCCATTGGTACATATGCAGGATTTGGATCTACCCCTATACTTGTCTCTGTATCGAGGTATTGTTTTGTCATATTGTTGAAGTAAATTTTATTCATCATTTTGTCGAAGACATCATAAAAATTTTGGAACAAAACATTATTTGTATAATCTATAAGTAAAGGTTGTAATAGTTTAGCTTCTTTTAATTTATTACCACCCTTACTATTAACATCACCATAAACATAAGAATTTCTCCCCATATATGAAGTGCCAGTAAACGGTCCAAAATAACTTAAGAAGAAGGCCACAGCATTAGAACTAGTTAATGTTTTCCAAACATTTGGATTATCATTAAAGATACCTGCTAGGGTTTTATAAGATTGACTATCTTCACGATCTATTTTCCACTCATTTCTGCTGGTGTCAGTATTGTCAAGTGGTCCAACATAGATTGTTCCTATCCAATCTTGATATGCTGATTGAGCGTCTGTAGAATTTGTTTTATAGCTTGGATTTGGGCCGGGGATACAATAGTCAAGTTCACCAAGCCTTGGCATTATAGTTGGTAGTAATCTTAGTACCGACATTGCGGCGACTACATAATCTTGTTGTATTTGTATAACACCTCTATTTGCAATTGGACTTTGCTGTCCTTTTTTCCAGTTCTGCCACTCACTTCCATTCCAGAATGCTCTATCTCCCACTTCCCAATTATTATATCCTTCATTTATAAGTTTTGTTGTTCCTGCTGTGTCCACAGTATAATATGTATCATTAAGAGTAATAGGGTTTCCGTTATTATCATAAACTTCTGGATTAGTGGTTGGATATAATTTTTTATTATTATTTAATGGATTTGTAGTTGTGGTCCAATTATCTTTAGCATTCCACGTACCAAGATATAAGGTTGGATCGTGTATATAAGTATTTCCTAAATCACGAGTTAAATTAAAATTATCATAAGCACCATTATTATCATAAGCGCTACTCGTAGATGAATCTGTACTGAGGGTATTCATACTATCGGTCCAGTCAGTATTATTTACAGTAGAATCTGAAAGACCTAACAATCCTCCTCCTTGAAGTTTTGATATTAATACAGAAAACAAAGCATTTAATGAATCATTTATTGTTTTCACTAGTTCGAGCTGGCGGTCTGGAGAATTTAGATAATTTGTTACTTTATCTCGAATTAGACTTCCTGGAGTTATCACTTTCCAATCGATACACTGATCATGATTTGGTTGTGTACTACTTTTAGTAGATTTGACTAGTGGTTTATTGTCGACTCCTGAATACAATATTTTGCCATCTTTATCATACCATTGCCAGCTTATACATTCTTTTTGACTCATAAAACCATTATTTTGAGTTACTTCATTCTTTAATTGACTTGTTGCATCTGTTTGCATTTTGTTGAAGTAATCATTTGTTATAATATTAAAACCAAGAGGATTATTTTGTTCTTCTAGTGTTAAAGCTAGCCATCCATTCCATCCACCAGAAACGAAATTATTAGCGAAGGTATTATTAATTTGCTGTGATTTTTGGAGAAGAGTTCTTGTATCTTGTGCTGCACTTAAGTCACTGCTTGAATAATAAGAAACTGGATCTGTAACAAAATTACTTAAACTTGACTGTAGTCCACCAAGGAAATTGGCTGAACTTGATACTATTCCATGATTGGCCACCTTAGCTTTTGCAAAGTCTGTAGCGTATGGATTTACATTATCTGGAGCTAATAATACATCAATACCTGTACTAATTACATTTTTTTCTAGATTATTAGTCATATTTTTCATATTTTGAACAAAAAATGGATTTCCTCCAAGGCCAGAATTTACCCAATTCATAGTACTATGAGCTATAGCAGTTAGTTGATTCTTAGCAAGTGTGATAGCTATACCATCAAAACATTGTTCTTTATAATTAGCTTCTTGTTGTAATTCATTTTCTTTGACCATTGCACCTAATACATCTTGATCTGTATTTTTAACTTGATCTAAACAAATTTGTTCTTTTTTTGCTGGAGTAACACTACTTGTTTTTAGTTGATTATCTAAATGAACTGGAAGAGTACCAGTTACTTTTGAAAGCCCAGTATCTACAGCTTTGGAAATACCTCCAACTGTGGGAATAAGGTTTGCTGTTGCTTCCGCTGCCGATTTTATTGAAGAACAAGCAGATTGTAATTGGTTTCTAAGTTTCTTGATTTTATCTGCTGCTATTTGAGTAATTTGTGCTGGAGATTGAACGAGTGTAGACATCCATAAAGCAACTTTATTTACAACACCAGTACAACCAACAACACTTGTTAAAGTGTTAGAGTTTACTACATCAGAAATTTTAAATTTATAGGTATTATTACTACTTTGGTTTGGGTTAGAATAAAGACTAGACATTGAACTGGCTGTAGCAGCTCTTGCTGGTAAAATAGGTATAGTAATACATATTAAAAGAACAGAGATTATCATTTTTGGGATTATTTTTATTAGAGTTTGTTTTTTCATGAAAAGTTATATATAGTATAACATTTTATTATCTATTGCTGCAAAGCCGCAGAGATTTTATCTAGATCTGTTCCGAGATCGTCATTATACTTTTTATAATTAAGCATTGCTTTCATTCCTCCTAGGGGGTCGTTTAGCATAGTGGTAAGACTATTTAGAGTTTCGCCAGTTTTTTCGTAATTATTTGCTGCACTTAGTTGTAAGGCAGCAAGATTTCTAGGGACAGGTATTTTTATAAATTCTTTGGAAAAATTTTGATATGCGATGGCGACAGTTTTTGCTGCATATAATGCCTGTAGATCTTTATTATTTAACCCCTGGATAATAAAAGTAAGTTCATTACCGATATTTGCATCTTTATACTTTAATACAAGTTGTCTTAGGTCTTCTTGATATTTATTATTAGCATCGGGAGAGTCACCTACTACAGTCATCATTTCATTAGTATAAGTATCTTTAATATCTACAGTTTTTACATTGTCCCCTATTGAATTAGAAATAGCACTTATTGAATCGGCATCTAGGGATCCTGTTTGCTGCAATGAGACAATCGCAGCAAAAAACTCTCTGGATAGAGCTTCGTTATCTGTAATTGTTTGTGAACTATCAGACAAAAGGTTGTTGTTTTCAGATAGTGTTTTCTTTTTAGCAAGAATAAATTCTTTATTTTCTGGTCCATTCTTGTATGGATCAAGACCCCATAGATACTCTTCCCAATCGGGGATACCATTATTATTGCTATCTTTTTGTATGAGATCTCCGACTACAACTTCAGTTGGTATCTGATTTTTTAATTTAGTTTTTCTAAATAAATATATAATTCCTTTAATAGAAAAAAACAAAGTTAGAGCAATAACCATTATCAATACGATGGATATAAATTTTTTACTTGGAAGATATTTTTTATAGTCGTTCATATTTAATATATTAATTTAGTATACTATTTTTAATATAAATTTACTAGATTATTGAATTTTCAAATAGTTGTTTATCTCTATCCACTTGTCTAATTTTATATCTTCAGCTCGAGCCTTCGGATCGATATTAAATTTTTCCATCATTTCATCTATTGTATTAGAATCTCCTTCGATTTCTTCTAGATTTTTACGTAAAACCTTCCTTTTGTGTGCAAATGCAGCCTTGATAATTTTAAAGAAAGAATCCTCTTTATTTTTATCTTTTAAATATGAATTTGAAATGTTATTTATGGATATTATAGCTGAATCCACCTTTGGTGCAGGTGAAAAGAATCTTTTATGAACCTTCATTATATATCGAGGTGTACCATAAGCTTTCACACTAAGGGATAGGATACTTTCTTTGTTATCTCTGGTGACTATTCTCTCTGCTACTTCCTTTTGAACGAGGAGAGTCATAATACCAGGCTTTGTAACTTCAGATAAGAATCTTTTGATAATAGCTCCTGTTATATTATAAGGAATATTGGCAATGATTTTGTATTCTCCTTCTTTTAAATCATATTTACTAGGTTCAAAATATAAAATATTATCATTTAATAACAGCAATTTTCCGTTTTTTATCTCCTCGGCAAACTTTTCAGATAAAATATCTATCAAATCCCTATCTTTTTCTACAGCGATAACTTTCTTAGCCCTTTCCAATAGTTTTTCAGTCAAAGCACCCTTTCCTGGTCCAATCTCAACTATTATATCTTTGTCATTCACCTCTCCTGCCTCACACATCTTGCGAAGTGCTTCTACTGACTTTAGGAAATTCTGCCCCATTGATTTTTTCGCTTGGTAAAACATATAAATCCATACTAGCATATAAAAAACGAAAATAAATAGTCTTACTAGAGGAACTTGCGAGGCTCGACGGAGCGAGCACGAGGAATTTTTCAGCAGAAAAATATCCGTGTCCTCTAGGAAGAGCTATTTATTGTAGTTTTAAATTTATAAATAAACCACTTTTCCTCCACCTACTGAATTACTTTGGGTAAATTCTGTCAGATGTGCTGGTATATCATATATAAATTCACTTGGAGTATTCACTTGTTTCATACCAAAGATAGTACGTAGTGATGCATAACTCAAGATTAACTTTTTCTCAGCTCTAGTAAGTGCTACGTAGAAAAGCCTCCTCTCCTCCTCTTTATCATCTTTACTACCTTGACTAGCTCGTGAATGAGGAAAGAGGTCTTGCTCGAGTCCTGTCACAAAAACATATTTAAATTCAAGGCCTTTTGAGGCATGAACTGTCATAAGTCTGACGCCTTTCTTTTTATTTTTATCATTTTCATTGGGGATAAGAGTATCTTGGTCGCTAGATAATGATGCATCTTCCAATAATTTTTCTATACCATCTTCCATCTCATCGTATTTGATAGATAGAGTTACAAGCTCCTTCATATTCTCGAGTCTTTCTTGATCTTCATTTGTTCCATGAGCGAGCTCAGCTTCAAGTCCACTCTTCTCTATTATGTATTTCACTATATCAGAAGGTTTATTTGCATCTATATATTCATGTATATCTTCAAGTAATGCATAGAATTTATTTATTTTAATCTGCATCCCTGCTGGAAGCTCGGCGAAAAGACCAGCGAAAAGTTTTGTGAGTGTCACCTTACCTACTCCTCTGGCAGGTGTATTTATAATTCTTTTTATATCACTGAGACTTTCTTTGTTTAAACTTGCTTTAATATATGAAAGAATATCTTTAATCTCTTTTCTTTCAAAGAATTTAACACCGAGAACTTGATATGGAATTTGTTTATTTAGGAGGGCTTCTTCTAGTACTCGAGATTGAAAGTTGGCTCTATATAGTATAGCTACGTTTTCAGGTTCATTTTCTCTTAATATTTTGTAGATCTCATTGGCAACAAAGTTTGCTTCGCTCACTTCATCATAAGCTTCGCAGATTAATATTTGCTCACCATCTACATTTTTTGTAAATAAAGTTTTAGGAACTCTGTATTGATTCTTTTCTATGACACTATTCGCAGCTTCGATAATATTTTTAGTTGAACGATAATTCTGCTCTAGCATAACTATCTTTGCATTTGGATAATCTTTTTCAAAATGAAGCATATTTTTAATATTTGCTCCACGCCAGCTATATATATTCTGATCTGTATCGCCAACGACACAGATATTCTCATTCTTTCCTACTAGAAGCTTCGTCATCTCGTACTGAACTTCATTTGTATCCTGATACTCATCTATGTGTACATACTGCCACTTTTCTTGATATTTATTTTTTATCTCTGGGAATTTACGCAAAATAAGGACTGATTCTAAAAGTAGATCATCGAAATCTAACCCCTTCTCTTTTTTAAGTCTGGCCTCATACCCTCCCCACACGAGAGCGACTATACTCTGTAGACTGCTCTGGACATTGGCTCTATAATTTTCAATAGTTATAAAGTCTCCTTTCGCTTTTGAAATTATACTTTTTATTTTTCTTGGTTCATGTTGCTTTGGATCTATATCATGCTCCTTCATAATATCTTTGATTATAGAGATAGCATCACTCTCGTCTATAATAGCGAAGTGCTTTGTAAGACCTATCAGATGTGCATTTTCTTTTATAATGTGTACGCCTAGTGAGTGGAATGTTGATACAAATGGAACATTTCCATAATGTATCGGCGCACTGACTCCATGAACTTTATCTTCAAGCAAGGTCATAACTCTATCACGCATTTCTTTCGCTGCTTTGTTTGTGAAAGTTACAGCTAAAATAGAAGAAGGATTTATACCTTGGTGTATCAAGTGTATTATTCGGTGAGTTATCGTCTTTGTCTTCCCTGCCCCTGCTCCAGCTACTATCAAAAGAGGCCCTTCCGTATAAAGGACAGCCTCTTTTTGTTTGTCATTTAATGAATCAATATATTCCATGATTCATATTGTAGCATCTTATCTAATTATTTCACTTATTTTAATTTAAAACTTAAGATCACTTAATGGATCTTCCTCAGGTGAAGCTTTTTCAGCAATTTTCTGAGATGCACGAATCATATATTCATGAATTGTTTCGGCTCTATTGATTAAAGTACGAGGTGTTGGATTTAGCCCAGATAATTCCTTTAATTTTCCCATATATGAAATTAATGGTTTAAAGGGTTCTAACACATCTTCTTTTTTTATTTCCATTAAATTATCTGCTGAAATATCTTTGTTTAAGCTTCTCCATGTACCCATTAGTTTTTCTGTAGGGAAAATATGCTTTAGACTTTCATCAACTTTTGAATTGACTAGTAGTATTTCTTCTGGAGAAAGAACATTCGTTTGTATATTTTCTGTAACAATATTATTTAACTTAGGCACATCTGGATTTATAGTTTTTAATGGTACTCCATTTGCGTCTGTTTCTGTAATAATCAGTTTTTGTAATTTGTGAATAGGCTTTCCTGCTTCGTTTGTCTCAGTTATGACTAGTTTTGGTAGTTTGTTAGTCTCACTATTTATTCCTGCATGATCTAATTCAGACCCGTCAGCATTTTCTAGTCCTATTGGTTTTCCTGTTCCAAGGTGAACTTGTATTGGCATTTTATATAAAGGATTAACTTTTGCTGTATGGTCTAAACTAGTACTATCTGAATTTATTAATTTTTCAGGTTCTCCTGTTTTTGGATCAACTTGTGGAGGTAATTTGTATTTGTCGTCTGTTATATTTCCTTCCGTGTTGTGCTTAATGACAGAATTATGTGAATCAAACATTTTCTCATCGTAAGTATTGCCTGTTTTTATTTCAGTTCCTTTTTCTAAAAGAATATCCTTTCCTTCTATTTTTTCATGGAATGTTAATGTTTGTGAATCAGTATCTAAAACTAGTTTATCCCCAGGTTGAAGTCTCAAGCTGTCGGCATTTTGTCCTGGCTTATACATATTGTTTTCCATCGCAAGATGATTCTCATCTGTATTTAGTATGTGTTTTTCAAGTGGAGTTGCTTTGTCTATATCAGCACCATATTTAAGTGCTAAGCTTTTCTTTAGATGACGGAACATAAATATAGCCCCATCTCCTTTTCTGACAGTAATTTCTGTATTAGCATGATGGATTTCTGGCATTTTCACTGGGGTTTCTGTGTGATGCAGAATTTCTGTATCATGATGAAACCAGTCTCTAATCTTTCCTCCCAAATATGCAAATCCAGCACCTACTATTGCTCCACGTACCATCTCTTCATTTTTATGTCTGGCAATTTTTTTACCAAATTTTTCTTCGTTTTTCTTCATTATACTTGCTAGGAGTGCATCTCTTTCTAATATATCTTCTTTTATTTCTTTAGTTAAAGGTATTCCTAAGTTGTCTATCGTTGTTGTGATAGCGTAAGCAGTACTAAGAGTTTTGAGTAATTCATAATTCTTAGCGACAGGATTTTCTTTTCCATAATTTATTAACCCTTGTTCTTGTTTTAGCTCTATATACTGGATACGAGACTCTAGTTGCATTATTAAAGATACTTTTTCATTAGAATTTTCAGATTTATTTATCTTACTTACCAAGCTATCAATTCTCTGCTTCTGACTATCAGCGTCAACAAAGGCCGCAACCTCTTTTGTATTAACTTTTTCTCCCTGGAGGATGTAGGCAGCAAAATTTTGATTTTTATTTTTGTCGTCAAATAAACCTTTTTTATCTTTTTCTTTTCTTTCTAAGAATGTTTCCTCTTTTCTTCCTTCATTAAAGGCTTTGTTAACATTTTCATTAGCTTTTCTTCTAGCTCTGATTCCTCCTATTATTCCTGCAGTTATTGGAGCAGTCCAAAATCCAATCGTTGAATGGAAGGTTGCTTTAGCGCTGTATCCAGCAGCCATATATCCTGACCTCCAGATATTTTCATTATTTATAAGTCTTCCCCAAGATGATTCATTTCTTATTTTATTCAATTCTTCTACTGCATCTGGGTTTGTATTTGTAAATTGAAGCATAGCAATTTTAAAGTCCATATCTTTTACATCCATCATGGCTTTTTCTTTTGCACTTGTTTCACTCTCTCCTCTCGCTTCATATTGTTTTACCTTAGATTCGATCAGTAGAGCTTTTTCTTTTTCATATTTTTCTCTTGTTTCTTCAAACTTTTGATGGTTCTCTTTGGTAAACATTTTATCAGTACTCTTCGCTGATCTTTCATTTTTCCAAGCATCAGGCATTTGGGCAAAACTGTTAGCAACTCTATTATATCTATCAATTGTTGTTTTTTGCTCTACAGTTAAGTCTTTATTTGTTGATTCAAATTCTATAAAAGCTTTACCATCTTTTTTCACGACAGAGAGTCCCAAGTCTGCTTGTCTTTCTATTAGCGAATTTAAAACTTTTTCATCTGGTTTTAATTGTCCATTCTCTACTTCCTTCAAAACATCTTTTTCCTCATTACTTATCCAAAAAGACTTGCCCATCTTGTGCCAAGTTTTTTCAATGGCACTCATTCTCCATTTTGTTGGATTCCAAGATCTTTTTATTGTATTTTTCTCTTCAAATCTTTTTTCTCCTATCTCTCTAACTCTCGAGAGAGTATCCTGAGATGCCTGTTCAAGGATAAGAAGTTTTTCTGCTGCTGTAAAATTTTTCCATGCCGGAGCACTACTAAAGTCATCCTCATTTAATCCAAGGTTTTTTAATATTTGCCCCACTTCTTTTTCTTCGGTTATCTTATTGTCGTTATCTAGTGTGTTGTTTATTTGATTTCTAACTTCATTCTGTTCGTTCGCAGTTTTATTTTCTTTTTCTAATCTATCAGCTTCTTCTTTCTCTTTTATTATTAAAAGTTGTTTTTCTATTTTTTCAAGATTATTACTATAGATATCTTGTTCTCTTTTTGACAAAGGTTCACCTTTTATATGTTTTCTTGCAAGGTCTTCTATTCTTAAATCATTAACAATACCTTTGTCTGTAAAGTCTGTGAACTCTTGATCAGAAATGCTTTCTTCTACATTATTATTTTTTATTGCAGCTGGATTTTCAATCTCTGCATCGTCTTTTTTCTCTCTAAGATTCCCCTTTTTAAACTCCCCAGATAAGAATTTTTTTGTATGTTCTTCAGTTATGGTTTCTCCACTAATCTTGTCTTTACTTATTGTTTCTATTTTATCTCCAGAAATTTTAGCAATTGTATATTCAAAGTCATCAGTTTCAAATTTTTTTCCAGATACAAGTATAGTGCTAAAATCAACCCCTGTTTTTTTTCTTTCCATTTTGATTTTCATTTTTTATTTAAGTTATTCTTAATTATTTAAATCTTAGTTTTCTTAGATTATACAATAAATATGATTTATATGTCAAAAATAAGGATTTTTGATAGTTTTGTACAAATAAAAAAGGTTGCTGAGAATATTTCTCAACAACCTTAATAATTTGGAAAATATATTTATTAATTTTCCTTTTTTCCTTCGTAATACTCAGCAGATAATTTAAAATTTGTGTTTTCGTCCAAATCAAAACTTTTCAAATTTCCATGATCGAACATCCTGTCAACTATTCTGTTTTTGTACATCCTATGTTCCTCAATAAAAGATCTTCTTGTTCTAGTGTTAATATCACAATAAGGTTCTCTTTGAAAGAAACAACAATTTTTACATAAATAGCAAATGATAGCACCAAGGATTAAAATCCCTGATAAGGCAATAATAACCCATCCCCACCAAGGCATAATAGAGTTATCATCCGTTGGTTCGGTTGTAGTCACTGTTGTTGTGCTTTCATAAGTACAACTTGGGTAGACTTTTTGTCCTCCAATGTTTAATACTTCACCTGGGTAGATGCGGACAATCCACATTTTCCTGTCAGTGTTATAATACAAACGGTCCGGAGTGTTTAAGAAAGGGTTTAAGGCTAATATATCCCTCCATCTCATCCCTGTCCCATAAACTCTTTCAGAGATACCCCATACAGTATTACCTCTGATAATGGTTTGCTGCTCGACCATAAATCCTTGGTCGGAGTAGGTTACCTTTTCGTTTGTTACTGTAGTTGTGGTTCTTTGTTGAACCTGCTTGCTACAGTTGCTAAATCCAAAAATAAAAACAGTCGAAATCAAGAAATAAATAATAGTCTTCATATCCAAAGGTATTTAATTTTTTCAATTATGGTTCATATGGCCTCTCTCACTACAAGAAACACTGCACATGAATCATTTGTGTATGTCATAGCATATTCATATACTTTTGTCAACACTAATCTTGCAAAATTTGTCTTCAGTGTCGTGATTTATTCTTGTGTATAACTTCGTTGACTGAAGACGTCAGATGGGGTACCCTTATATATAGAGCTCCTAAAAAGGGGTTTCTCATACTGAAAGGCCGGAAATAGCTTTATTTTACAAGCTTTACCGAATGATTGTAACAGTTATGGCATTTTTACTTATCGATTACAGCTCTCGCTTTAGCGGTCGTACTGTAGTTCCAATTTTGGGGTAATGTGTTGTAACTAATAAACTAGACTTATAAAACAAACATCAAAAGATTCGAATGACTCTTTGCCAAAGCAAAATAGTCATAAGATGAATATATCCTTATTTACCAAGTCTTATATCATTAAGGCTTCTTCCTTTTTTATGGTACTTTATCTTATTGCCGGCATGCCCACAAAAGCAAATGCGGGCTTTTTTGATGATTTGGTATCTAGTGTCCTAGGAACAAAGGTTCAAGCAACTGATATAAGTACTGATCCGGTAAATAATTCTCAGAATATTCCCCTTTCCGAGACATCTATCGATCCAGATATGAAGAATACTGTAGCTGAAGCCAATGTTTCCATAATAGATGACGATGCTTTAAACCCAGAAAATATTCAGCCGACTGATACAGACTCGAATTCATATTTATCGTCAACAGATAAAATTATTACTTATACTGTAGAGAAAGGAGATACCATCGGTACTGTGGCTGACAAATTTGGCATTTCAAAGAATACAATTCTTTATGCCAATACAAATATAAAGAATAATGCTTTGAAAGTAGGGACAGTTTTGACTATTCTACCAGTAGATGGAGTTTCTTATACAGTTAAAAAAGGAGATACTATAGCTTCTATCGCCAAGGCTCATAAGGCAGATGCAAACGATATAGCACAATACAATGATATAACAGATGAGAGTTTGATGATTGGTGACAAGATTATAGTACCAGGAGGGGTTGTTGAAAAGAAAGCTGAAGTAGTTAAGCCTGTATTCCCAAAGGTAGAAAAAGAAGAAACAACAGTAAATACTCCTACTCAGACAGAGACTAAGGTAGAGAAGACTCAGGCTTCAGTAGATCAAATGTCAGGAGGTAACGGAATAACAGGTGGCTATATATGGCCATTTCCTAAAGGTACAGGAAGAGTTTCTCAAAGACTTCATGATGATAACGCTTATGACTTCGCTGCTCCTAAGGGTACACCTATATACGCGATCCAAGATGGTAAAGTCCTTATTGCAGACGGTAGTGGCTACAATGGAGGGTATGGTTTGTATGTAGTTATCGACTTCAATGATGGAGGACAGGCAATCTTTGGTCATATGAGTAAAGTTGCAGCTGTTGCTGGAGAAGAAGTTAAGCAAGGAGATATAATAGGATATGTAGGTTCAACTGGTAGATCCACTGGTAACCATGTACATATAGGTTATCATGGAGGAAAGCCAAATCCATATCGTAATTTGCCAAAGAATAGTGATGGGCAATAATTAGTTTATGAAACAAAAAACAATTGTTTTAATAATATTGATACTAATCGCAACTACTTCATCGGTCCTCGTATTATCATCTGAGGGATATTTTGATAATAAAAAGATTGACAGTAAAGTTTTGTCTGTAGAGCAAAGAGTAACTTCTAATCCTATAGCTTTAGCTTCTGAGACGACAGCAGTTAAAAAACCTTCTATTGAAAAAAAGACAACTACTGTTAAAAAAGCTCCAGTCAAAAAGAAAGTTGTAAAAAAGAAAAAGAAGACAGTCAGGAAAGTAAAACATAAATTAAACCTTGCTCCTGCAGTATTTACTCCAGAGACAGCTCCCTTCTCAGCAAAAAATAGCCGTAATTAAAATTTAAATAATAAATAATCCCCCACCCGAAGCTTCGCTTCGGGTGGTTAGTTTTACAATATTAATTTTCTCTAGGTCTATATTGCAAAGCTTCTAGTATATGTGATTGTGAAATATTTTCACATCCTTCTAGGTCGGCGATAGTGCGGGCGAGTTTGACGGTACGGTGGTAGGCTCGAGCGGAGAGTTGTAGACGCTCGGCACTCTGGTTTAAAAGCTTTTTAGTTGCTTCGTCTAGAGGTGCATAGATATTTAAATCTTTTACATTCATTTCACTGTTTGTATTTATTTTTCTTAGAGAATTTTTAAATCTTTTGGTTTGGATCTCTCTAGCATTTTTAACTCTTTCTTTTATTGTAATAGTTTTTTCTCCTTCCTGAGAAGAATTTGAAAGCTTTTCATAATCGACATTGCTGACAGTAACCCAGATATCTATACGATCCATTATAGGTCCTGAAAGTTTTCTTTTGTATCTATCCAAGTCCATCGGTTTACAAATACACTCCTTTTGTTTATTGCCTTTGTTTCCACATGGACAAGGATTCATCGCAGCGACAAGAATAAAATTGGATGGAAATATGGCCGAGCCACGAGCACGAGAGATAGAGACGATATTGTCTTCAAGTGGTTGGCGTAATGATTCTAAGACTCTCTTTTCAAATTCAGGAAATTCATCTAAGAATAGAACTCCTCTATGTGCTAGTGTCACTTCACCAGGCTTAGGATTAGCTCCTCCCCCTATCATAGATACATAGCTAGCTGTATGATGAGGTGCTCGAAAAGGCGGATCTGTTATTATCGCATCTTCTAGGAGTCCTACTATCGAGTGTATTCCTGTGACTTCAAGACAGTCATCTTTTTCTAAGTCTGGAAGTATATTTGAAAATACTCTGGCAAGCATAGTCTTACCAGTACCTGGAGGTCCAGACATTGCTATATTGTGGCCGCCCGATGCGGCAATCTCTAATCCTCTCTTGGCTCCTTCTTGGCCTTTAATGTCTGAGAAATCTATATTGTTATTTTTCTCAGTATGGACAATTTCTGTCTTAGGGAATGGCAAAATCTTTTGTCTTTCTTGTTCTAGAAGATTGCCCTTCCTATCTTTTTTAGGAATATAAATATGATCAATTACTTCTTTTAGATTTTTAGCTCCATATATAGTGATACCTTCTACTAATGCTGCTTCTGGGGCATTTTCTATCGGTAAAAATATTTCTTTGTATCCAAGTTTTTTAGCCGCTTCAGTTAAAGGCAAAGCCCCTTTGATTGGTCTTAACTCTCCATTTAAGGATAGCTCTCCTAAAAAGATTCTATTTTCACTATTAAAATTTATTTCTTCTGCTGAAAGTAAATAAGCAAGTGCTATACCTAAATCAAAATAGGGTCCCTCTTTTTTAAGATCTGCTGGAGACAAAGATATGACAATTTTCTGATTTTGATTTTTAGGAGAATCATATCCAGTGTTTTTTAATGCTGAACTCATGCGGTCTTTGGATTCATCGACTGCCTTATCAGGAAGTCCCACTAAAGTAAAAGAATGCAAAGTATTCTTTGTAATATCTACTTCTATGGTCACAATCTTCCCTTTAAGGAGATGTGTTTGAGCTGAATATATTCTTGAAAATGACATAAAATTTAAAACCCAGAATCATATCATGACTCTGGGTTTTAACATTATATAACTTTATTCATATCTGCTTCGCATGTACGAGCACTTGGATTTACTTCTAGTCTACCTTCCTCTATTTGTTTTCCACATATTTCACATTTGCCATATTCTCCTTTTTCAATTAGAGATAAAGCTCTCTTTATATCATTTAGTCTAGTTTTTAAAGTTTCTATAGCACTTGATCTTTCCTCATAATCTTCTGCTCGATCTGCCATATCCCCTTCATCTTCCACATCTTGTGACTTCTCTTCACTTTCTGGAACCGCTTCCCATTCGTTTGTTTCAGTGTCAAATTCACCCATAGAAGATAATTCTTCTTCTAATAGTTTCTTTTCTTCTTCTAATTTTGATTTATATTTTTCCATATCTTAATATTATCATTAATCTAATAAATGGCAATCTATAATGGTTTAACATTTTTTATGATAAGTCTAGTTATTATTTCTTTCAGAGTGTCTTCATTGTCTGTAATAACAAGACTATCTTTGTCTGCAAACATATAATAAAGGATAGGTTTATTTTCTTCATTATAAAGAACTCTTGCATCCCTATTGCTTATGATTACGTCTTTCCATTTTCTTGTTTCTAGTTGAAGTTTAGTTTCGCCAGTTTTAAGATCAAATAAATAAAACATATCACTTGATAAGGTATTTTCCCAGTCCAACATTCCAGCATATGTATAATCATATTCGTTGGATTTAAAAATTAAAAATAAATTTGGGCTACCTGTTGCATTTTTTGTATATGCTCCTACCATGTATAAATCTGATAGAGATCTAATAAGTGAAGATGAAGCAGATAAATTTAATCTTGAGAATATATTAGCAACTGATAGTTTTTCTTTTACTCCATTTATATTTTGACTAATTAAAATATTATCAATACTATTATTGCTTTCAGAGGTACTAATTTGTTTTAAGTGATTTTTTAATTTATCTACCAAGTAATCTGTATCGTTTATTTCTAGTGAAGAAGTTTCATCATAAGCTATAACTGCTTCATCTTTTACTACTACAACAGGTATATTTTCTTTTTCTTTTTTCTGAAGAACATAATATGTTCCAACAATTGAAACTAAAACTAAAATTAATCCACCTATAATCCAGATAGTTCTTGAGACAGGAGTACCTTCTGCCTTTCTATATAAATCTTCTCTCGCGTGCTTGTTCTGTTCTGCTAGAGCCACCTTGATTACTGAGATATCATTCTCTCTTACAGTGTCTGCCATATCAGATAGATATGTTCTTACTGTTTTTAGACTATCTTTATTATTTGATTTTGGTATTTCTTCGTACATCCTAAAGTGAAATTTATATTAATTTTTTACAAATTATTAACTTATATTATTATATCACTAATAATATAAGTTAATAATTTTTTTATTGAGCTTTTGGTTTGAAGAAATCTTTATTTGCTTCTTTGATAGAAAGATTGATTCTACCCTTTTCATCTACTTTAATTATTTTTACAGGAACTTTGTCTCCTTCTTTTAATAAATCAGAAACTCTCTCGACTCTAAATGGAGCAACTTCAGATACATGAACAAGACCTTCGGTATCGTGTCCGATGCGTACAAAAGCTCCGAAGTCCATAAGCTTTACTACTACTCCTTCAGCACTATCGCCTACTTTGTATTCATGTGTCATCTCGGCAATAATTTTTACAGCTTCTTCTGCGCCACCATTTTTACCAGTAACAAATACAGTTCCATCTTCTTCGATTGTTATTTCTGTATTTGTTGTTTCACGGATAGCATTTATATTTTTTCCTCCAGGACCGATAACCATACCAATCTGATCTTTTTTAATTTTAACAGTTAATATTTTTGGAGCATTAGGAGAAATATTTTCTCTTGGTGTAGATATTTCTTTTGTAATAGTTTCAAGAATTTGTAAGCGAGCTGTCTTTGCACGAGTGAGAGCTTCTTTGAGGATTCCTATCTGTACACCATCAACTTTTACATCGAGTTGAATAGCTGTGATCCCGTCTTTTGTTCCTGCTACTTTAAAGTCCATATCACCATAGTGATCTTCTGGTCCTTGTATATCAGTTAGTAGAACATATTTATTTGTATCTTTTTCGTCCGCCATTAATCCTACTGAGATTCCAGCGACAGGAGTTTTGATAGGTACTCCTCCATCCATAAGTGCAATAGTGGCAGCACAGATAGAAGCTTGAGAAGTAGAACCATTTGAAGCTGTTGATTCTGATACAACACGAATTGTATAAGGAAAATTTATTTTCTCAGGGATGACTGGAGTAAGAGCTTTCTCTGCTAGGAATCCATGACCCATCTCTCTTCTGTTTATTCCTCCGACTCTTCCTGTCTCACCTCCTGAATATGGAGGGAAATTATAATGATGCATGAAACGTTTCTTTGATTCAGATTCCATACCTTGAACAGTTAGCATGTCTTCTGGTCCACCTAAAGCTAGCACAGAAAGTACATGAGTTTCTCCTCTGTAGAAAATTCCAGAACCGTGTAATACATCAGATATGCCCCCAGCTTTTGCAAAAAGTTTTCTAACTTCGTCTACCTTTCTTCCATCAGCTCTTATGCCTTGTAGTAATGCCATTTTGTGAAACGCACCATCTAGGTAATGATGTATGTAATCCTCGGATGCACTTTTTATTGCCTCTTGAGACTCTACAGGGTATTTCTCATCTAGAATTTTATTCCAAAGATCTTCAGCTTCTCTTGTAGCTTTTTTACTTTCACTACTGAAAAGTTTTTCTTCGAGCATGGGTCTGACTTTTTCATTGAAAATTTCAATTGTTTCTTTTTCTATTTCTATTTTTGGAAATACTAATTTTTCTTTTCCAAAATCAGCTGAAAGTTTTTTCTGAAATTCTTCCCATTTTGTTATCTCTGCTGATGCCATGTCGAAACACTGACCCATTTCATCTTCACTTAATTCATAAGACATAGCTTCTATCATGTTGATAGTTTTATCTTTTCCGCAAACAAGTAGATCAAGTGCATAGACAGATTCATCTGCTGATGGAATATAGTGATTTACTTTTAGAGTTTGATCTTCTTTCGTTTTACTTATTTGAACTGCACCAATAGGACCATTCCAAGGAATGTTCGACATGTGTAGTGCTATAGAGACAGCATTGATACCAAGAGCTTTTGGATCTGTCTTTCCGACTGCAATAACTGTAACAATTACTTGTACTGCATTTTTAATATGCTGATCAAAAAGAGGGCGTATAGTACGATCAATCATTCTTGCTGCTAGTATTGCTTGGTCACTTGGTCTTCCCTCTCTCTTGTTGTATTGCCCTCCGAGAATTTTTCCGGCAGCATAAAACTTTTCCAAATATTCAACTGTAAGATTGAAGAACCCTAGATTCTTACTCCCGTCTTTTGAGATTACAGCTGTGGCCATGACAACTGTTCCTTCACTTTTTAATATAACTGAACCATTAGCTTGGTTTGCTAAATCAGAAAACATTGCGACAATTTTCTTGCCACCAATCTCTACCTCGTATTCTTTACTTTCCATAATATTTGCGAGCTAGTCTCCAGACTCTAGTTTTGAAACCCATATTATATTATCTATGGCTTCAACTCTAATTGTCCGGAGATTAGCTTAATTACTTATTAATAATGACAGCATAGCAAAAATCCCTCTTTTTTCAAAGAGGGATTTTTCTGAAATATTTGTATTTATTTTTTTTAATATATCAGATACTTTCTTGGGTTGGCTGATAGATCAAGGAAGTCATCGGCTTGCTCTTTTAATTTCATTGAAGAACTTTTTCCGAATGATACGACTTCAACTTGGACTCCAGATGTACTTTGTAGATATTCTACAAGAGGGATAAAGTCTCCATCTCCTGCTACTAAGATGACTGCATCAAGCTTGGGTGCCATCTTCATGATATCGACGGCTATACCTACATCCCAGTCCCCTTTCTTTGCTCCTCCTGAAAATATTTGTAATTCTTTTGTTTTGGTTTCTATACCAAGTTTTGTCAGTGCATCGAAAAAGTTTTTCTCTTCACCTCCTTCACTTGTGATAACGTAAGCTACAGCACGGACTAGTTTACGACCTGCTACTGCGTCTCTTAAAATTGCTCCAAAGTTTACTTTTCTCTTATATAAATTTTTTGCAGAGTGATATAGGTTTGATGTGTCGATAAAAACCCCTACCCTCTGTTCTTTGTGTTTTATTATACTCATTTTTTGATTCTGCGGAATCACGTCGCGCAATCGTCTATTTAGCGCGACGCAATTATTTAAATTATTTTATTAAAATTTCGACCGAATTAAAACCGAAACGAAATAGTCTTTGAAAAGTGACTTGCGAGGCTCGACGGAGCGAGCACGAGGAATTTTTCAGTAGAAAAATATCCGTGCACTTTGAGAAGAACTATTTTGTGAAGGTTTGAAAATACATACCTAGATTATACCATAACAAAAAACTCTGACCGAAGTCAGAGGTTTTTGTTAAGCTTTTATTTTTTTAACTTCTTTCTCGTGACGGGACTTGTCTGTCTTCTCTAAGTATTTAAGGTGTGTTCTGCGGTCTGCTACCATTTTGATTAATCCACGACGTGAGTGATTGTCTTTTTTGTGAATTTTAAGATGGTCAGCTAGTTCGTCGATTCTTTTAGATAGAACAGCTATCTGAACTTCAGGGCTGCCTGTGTCCTTATCATGAAGCTGGTTCTTTTTTATAATATTTTGCTTTTTCTTTGTTGTTAACATGGTCTGCACATATTAGCACAAGTTATAAAGAAATGCAAGAGGTACGTATTTGACTTATAATGAAAGGTGGATTATATTTAAATCGAATAATAATGAAAAATTATTTCTTCGGAAGAAGACCCTCTAATCGTCGGGGGTCACAATTTAAAAACCAAATCCTTATTTATAGGGTTTGGTTTTTTTTATTTTACGACATAGCAAAAAGAAGTGATATACTATATATAGTATGGCAACAGAACTAGAACAACTCAAGAGAGAGTTTCTCGAACATGTAGAGATAGAGAAAGGAAACAGCTTGAAGACTGTAAATAATTATGATCACTACGTAAGTCGTTTTTTGGACTTTGCTAAAATAAGTGAACCAACTGAAATCACCGATGATAAGGTTCGTGAATTTCGTTTATTTTTAAATCGTCAGCCCGGAGTGAAAGTCCGAGGTCAGTCGGCTTCGACTTTGAAGAAGAATACACAGAATTATTATCTTATCGCTCTCCGTACTTTTCTAAAATACTTGATGAAGCGTAGGATTACTTCCCTTCCTCCAGATCGGATAGACTTGGCTAAAATAAAAGAGAGGTCACTTGATCTGATCTCAGTAGATGAATTGAATAGACTTTTGAAAGCTCCACTAGTAGAAAATATTTCAGGTAAAAAAGATGACACATTAAAAATTTTAAGAGACAAGGCAATACTCGAATTATTCTTCTCGACGGGTCTTCGTCTCTCAGAACTTTGTTCTCTCAATAGAGACCTAGATTTATCAAAAGATGAATTTTCAATTCGCGGAAAAGGAGAAAAGGTTCGAGTTGTGTTTCTTTCCGACTCAGCAAAGGATGCCATAAGAGAATATTTGAAGAACAGAAAAGATTTAGACGAACCGTTATTCATACAATATTCAAGTAATGCAGGTAAAAGTAACCGATTAACACCTAGGTCTATAGAAAGAATTGTGAAATATTACGCGATAAAGGCTGGTATTTCTAAAAAAGTTACTCCTCACGTTATTCGCCACTCGTTCGCAACTGATTTACTCTCGAATGGTGCCGACATACGTTCAGTACAGATGATGCTCGGACATGCGAATATAGCAACGACGCAGATATATACACACATCACAGACAAGCAACTTCGTGATGTACATAAAAAGTTTCACAGTAATTAAAACTCGTAATAAAAATATTTTTATTACGAGTTTTTACTGATATAATAAAAATATGGATTATGAACAACACAAAAATTATTTCGAATTAGTTTATAGGACAGGTAGTGATATCTGGACAAACCTCTCTATAAAAGATCGAGGGAAAATGCTAATGAAAGAATTACCTAAAGGTGCGATGATATTAGATGTAGGTTCAGGACGAGGACTCTTTGCAAAGAAGTTAGCAGACTCGGGCTACTCTGTCATCGGTATTGATTTTGAGAAAAATATTGTTGAGAAGACAAATAAAGAAATTAAGAATTGGGGTTTAGAAGGAAAATTAAAATTTGTTGAAGGTAGTGCTCTAGACATTCCATTCGTCGATAATAGTTTCGATGGAGTTTGTGACTTCGGCCTTATGGAAAATTTATACAAAGAGGATTGGGGTCAGTATGCAAGTGAGATATGTCGGGTTCTAAAGCCTGGAGGTTTTTATCTCAATACATCTCTTTCAAGAGAGACACAGCAATTCTTTAAATTTTATCCAAAAGGATCAGAAGATGGTGAGTTTGAAAAATACGGAGTTCACTATCATTTTTTCAGTAAGGATGAAATGAAAAATATTTTCGATCATAAGCTAACTCCAGTTGTGCAAGATATAGAATTTACAGACAAGCCAGACGAAGTCGCACTATTAGAAACTCTTTTTCAGAAGAAATAATAAATATAATTTATGAGAATAATTTCATGGAATACAAATGGACTACGTGCGACAGTAAGACAAGGGAACTTCACTCCCCTTTTTGCTTTTAATAACCCAGACATAGTTTGCTTTCAAGAAACAAAATGCGAACCAGATCAGCTTGACTTGGATACTAGAAATTTGAAAGGATACAATTCATATTTTTCTTTTTCAAAAGGCAGGAAGGGTTATAGTGGTGTCGCTATTTATTCAAAAGAAAAACCTCTAAAAGTTGAGTATGGTATTGGCATACAGAAATTTGATGATGAAGGTAGAATAGTCATCGCTCATTATAAAAATTTTATTTTAATAAATTGTTACTTCCCTAACGGTGGCGGAGGTCCTGAAAGACTAAAATATAAATTAGAATTTTATGATGCTTTTTTAGAATATATAAATAAATTAAAAAAGAAAGGGCACGACGTAATTTTTACAGGAGATGTAAATACTGCTCATAATGAGATAGACTTAGCTCGTCCAAAAGAAAACGAAAAAAGTACGGGGTTCCTCCCTATCGAAAGAGCTTGGATGGATGAACTTGTGAATAATGGTTGGGTAGATATTTTTAGAAATTTATATCCAAATAAAAAAGATGTGTATACTTACTGGGATCAGAAAACTCGCGCACGTGATAGAAATGTCGGATGGCGTATCGATTACTTTTTTACTAATCAATCATTTATGAAAAATATAAAAATTTTCAAAACTTTAGATGATTATATAGGTTCTGATCACTGCCCGATAATGCTTGACATCAGTGTACAATAAGGCGTACCATATAAATGGAAATGAGAATGCGCTTAAGATTGTCCTTTGTTAAAGTAGTTTTTGTTTTTTTAATTAATTAAAATTCTGGCAGTTTCACTTTGTGAGATTGCCAGTTTTTTTATACTCCATGCTTTTTGTGTAGTTTGTCTATCTCTTCCTCTTCGAGTTGTTCTTTCTTTTCCTTCCCCCTCTCCCCTAGAGTTTTAAGTTCTTTATCTTCTAACATATTAAGAGATGATACTAATTCACCAAGATGTTCTTTGGTGTTTTTATTTGGGTCGTCGAGGACTTCTTCTAGCAAGGCACTTAGTATCCACCCCATACGAGGACCAGCTTTAATATTTAAAACTTCCATCATGTATTTACCATCGATAGCTAGCTGACCGACAGATATAGGATCACGAAGCACTTCTTCAATCATGGCATGGTATTTACGAAGTCTGAAAGGTGCCTCCTTTTTTTTCATCCCTACCCTGTCGCATTCACGAACATTCATAAGGTCCCAGATATGTTCTTTCCCTACATTTACTATGACGCGACGAACAGCTGAAAGTGTGATCATCTCAGTGTCTGAGAAGAACATATGTCCACGTACTAACTTTAATATTAAATCACTGGATTTCTTTGGGAGTTTTAATCTCTCTAATATGTTTTTTGCCATTCTCGCTCCTATAACTTCATGACCGTAAAAAGTGTATTTCCCCTCTCCTCCAGCTTTTGTACCATCCCAGCGTCTTGTTCTTGGTTTACCTATATCATGAAAAAGAGCAGCAAGTCTTATCTCAAGAGACCAGCCTTTTGAAGCTGCATGGTCGAGAGCATGAAGTAGGTGTTCCCATACATCATATATATGTGCACCTTTTTGTTCACATCCTATTCCCTCTTCTAGCTCAGGAATTATAAATTTAAGTAATCCAAGTTTCTGTAATAATCCGACTCCCGAGACTGGATTGCTCGACATTATAATTTTCAAAAATTCATCTCTAATTCTTTCAAAAGAAATATTCTTTATTAGTTCTGAGTTATCCACAGTAGCTTGCATCGTATCATACGATATAGCGAAGTCGAGCTCTGTTGAGAAACGTATTGCTCTTAGCATTCGGAGTGCATCTTCTTGGAATCTATCATTTGGATTCCCTACTGCTCTTATTACATTGTCCTTTATGTCTTCTTGTCCTTTATAAAGGTCAATCAACTGTCTTTTATGAGGATCATATGCTAAAGCATTTATTGTGAAATCTCTCCTTTTTAAATCATCTTCTAATTTTTTGCTAAATTTTACTTCATCTGGGTGCCTAAAATCACTATATTTTGCTTCAGTTCTATATGGAGTAACCTCTAATATATGGTATTTAATCTCATCATTTGGGACATGCGATTCTGCAGAATCGTGTCGCGTATTGTCGATTGAAGCGCGACGCTTAACACTTTCCCCCATTCCCGACATGGGAGAAGCTAATATTGGTATACATACTCCTACTGTTCCAAACTTGTTTTCGTATATTGTTTTCTCAAATAAGGGTATTATATCTTCTGGTTTAGCATTTGTAGTAATATCCCAGTCTTTAGGTTCTCTACTTATAATTAGATCTCTGACGCATCCTCCAACTAAAAAAGCCTCAAAACCTGCATTTTGGATAGTAGATGTTACATGTGTAACATAATCTGGTATTTTAGAAACGTTTATTGTGGTAGTTTCTTGTTTCATGTGAAACTTCAGCTAAAATAATCTTTGCTCTATAAAAATTAGACTATTATAATGTAGTGTATTCAGTGAAGATTATGTTTACTAATAATACTGAGTTAGACAAAAAATAGTAATTTGTATTTAATTAAAATTGTGCGGCGTAGGAGAATCGAACTCCTGTCTCATCCTTGGCAAGGACGTGTTCTACCACTAAACCAACACCGCAACGTTATTAACTGATGAATATTATAGTATTTTTAAGGATTAAATGCAATTAGATATTTGCTTTGGTAATTAAGGTTATTTTGTAAAGGATTGCAAATAATGTATAATATGTTTGTTTATAGATATAATTATTGCGCTCGTAGCTCAACGGATAGAGTACCGGTCTTCGGAACCGTGGATGTGGGTTCGATTCCTGCCGAGCGCACAAATATAAGTTTTAAAACAAATACAGCTTTTAAAATAATGGAATGACCTTTATTAGTCCTTTATACACAGAATAAATCGTTAAAAATTAAGAGATATGTGTATAACTATGTGTGTATTGTTTATAAGACATGAATAAAAGTTAGAATTATTCTGAAAGACACATAAAATTTTTTTGAAAATAAGCTATATTATAAGGATATTTTATAAAATACAACAATTTTTGTTTATTATTGTCTCTTAAAGATAAAAATATGTTTCACGTGAAACGATTTAAGTATTTGTTACACATGTAACATTAATTATATGAAAATTTTTACTTCAGATTCACAAAAAATAGGCTTATTGGGTGAAGATATAGCATGTAAGTTTCTCATGAAACATGGATTTTCTATTTTAGAAAGAAATTATACTAAAAAATGGGGAGAAATAGATATAATTGCAGAAAAAGATAACAAAAAATATTTTATCGAAGTAAAATCTAAAAGTGTAATATCATTAGATTCTGTTACACATGTAACAAATAGACCTGAAGATAATATGCATCCCTGGAAACTTAAAAGACTGAGAAGGGTAGTCGAGACTTATCTCATAAGCAAAAGACTAGGATCTGTTAATTGGCAGTTCGATTTGTTGGTTGTGTATTTGGATATTAAAAATAGGAAGGCGAGAGTGAGAGTGATTGAGAATGTAATATTATAAAGAGTAATATTTAAAAATCACCCAGAAGGGTGATTTTTATCTGTGCGGGATAAGGGAGTCGAACCCTTCACCACAGTTTGGAAAACTGTTATTTTACCGATAAACTAATCCCGCAAACGTTTATATCTAAATTAAGGAAACATTTATTTGTCGGGGCGCCGGGATTCGAACCCGGAGTCGCCTGTTCCCAAAACAGGAATGTTAGCCGTTACACTACACCCCGACAAATAAATTTTTCCTACATATCTGGATATCAACCTAAATTTACATCCCTATATGATTTACTTATATTAGCATATTTTTAATAAATAACAATTGTATTTTAGCTTTATTATGTTAACATGAATTTATGCAGTTTGTATTTATATTTTTCACATTCATTTCTACCTTCCTAGGGGGTCTTTTTGGTTTGAGGCATAAAGATAAGATGAATTTGATTCTCGGTCTGACCGCTGGGGTAATCTTGGGTGTAATAGCTTTTGATATTTTTCCTGAAATAATATCTTTAACTCAAAAATTAGGAGTTAGCTCGACTTCTCCTATGATAGCTTTGGTTTGTGGATTTTTAATTTTTCACATTGCAGAAAAACTTTTTCTTGTTCATCATTCTCATGAAGATCAATACGGACCTCATACCCATCCTGTAATAGGGAAGTTCCAAGCTTTATCTTTATCCGCACATTCATTTTTGGATGGAGTTGCTATTGGTCTTGGATTTCAAATTTCTGGAGCGACAGGAATCTTGGTTGCAGTTGCAGTTATTGCTCATGATTTTTCTGATGGATTAAATACTGTGTCTATGATGGTGAGACATAATAATACAAATAAGCAGGCATTAAATTTTTTATTTATTGATGCGATTGCTCCAGTATTAGGAGGTCTATCAACTTTATTTTTTACATTATCAGAAAAGTCATTACTTATGTATTTAGGATTCTTCGCTGGATTTTTATTGTATATAGGAGTTTCAGATATTTTACCTGAAGCACATAGTAAAAATTCTTCAATGAAAACGGTAATGATGACTATCATCGGAGTTTTATTTATATTCTTAATTACAAGGGTTTTGTAGAGTTTTAATATTTCTTTTGTTATGGAAATCTAATAGAAAAACCACTCCTAGATAGAATAGAGTGGTTTTTTCTTTATATAAAAAATTGGTTGAACAATTTAAATATTATTTAACAGCATCCTTTAAAGCCTTTGCTGCTCTAAACTTTGGAACTTTTGTAGCAGCAACTTTTACTTGCTCTCCAGTCTTAGGATTGCGAGCCATACGAGCTGCACGAGCCTTTACTGAAAAGATTCCAATTCCTGCGATTGATACTTCACCGCCTTTTTTCAAAGTAGCAACGATAGCATCAAACATAGCGTTCACAATTTCTTCAGCTTGTACTTTTGTACCGCCGATTTTTTCATGAACTAATTCTATTAAAGCTTGTTTATTCATTTATTTTAGTTTCTTAATTTGCTCGTGAGAGAAAAATAAGAAGGCTAGTTGAATAATATTCGACCGTTTGCAAACGATCCCTGAATGAACAGGAGTAATACTATTATATACCAAGCTATTTTTAAAACAAGTGTTTTTACAGATTGACAAGTATGCCTATATGTATTATTAAAAAATGCTTAGAATTTTGCGGATGCAAAATTCTAAGCATTTTTCTTTTGAATAACATCAATTTATCAGATTATTTGATTAAGAGATTTCCATATAATTTCAAATTGCTCATGCTGCATTTGAACAATACTTTTATTTTCGATCAATATAGTGATAATTGGCTCAACTATCTGTGTGATCACAAGCTTGTGGGGTAAAATAACGAGATTTGCTGTTAAATCTACCTCTTTTGGTAAAAATCTAACTTCTTGGTTTGTATTTTTTTCTATTTGCTTATAATAGTGAGCATCTTCATTGTCTTGCAATATTGTTCTTATTTTTAAGTTTAATTTGGCTCTTTTTTCGATAAAATTACTAAAATATTTTTTATCCATATTTAGGAATCTTTTCATGTCTGATAGTATCAAATATTCATCTTTAGGCTTAAGTCCGTCTAGAATACTATCATATACAGTTTTTACACCTTCAACTCCTTCATAATACTTAATAAAACTTTCTCCACTCTTAAGGCTATGGATAGCATTCAATTCTGGGATCATGCTTTTTAAGCGTTCTTTTTTTTGTTCAATTATACCTTCCAATCTTTCTGGCTTTTCAGCTAAAAAAAACTTTTTCAGTCCTTGTATTTCAGTTTTCATTATACCTTTACTTTTAAGGCTATCGATAACGGTATACACAGTAGTTCTTTTAACTCCAGACCCTTTAGATATTTCTTGGACAGTAGACGGACCTAATGATAGGGAAGTTATATATACTAAAGCTTCATGTTCACTAAGACCAAAATCTATTAAAATATTAGTTAATTCTTCTTTTTTCATAAAGTGTCGATAAATTAGACAACATAATTATATTATAATATATGACTAATTGTGTCAAATTTAGTACTTTGTCGACACATTTGACACTAATGTCAATAAAGATTATAATACAAGAATGAAAAATGTCAAATTACCAAAAGTGCTAGGTTCAAATATGGGAGTTGTCATGCTAAATAATGCAGCTACAACAGCTCCTTTTGAGAGCACAATGAAAGAAGTAAATAGTTATTTGAAAGAATATGGGGCTCTTCATCGTGGAGCTGGTCCTTATGCCAATAAAACTTACGACAAAGCAATTGAAGCCCAAAATAATATTAAAAAATTTATTAATGCCAAAGAAGAAACTTGTCTAGTTTTTACTTACAATACTAGTGGTGCAATAAATTCTTTTATAAGGTTATTAGATTTAAAGAAAACAGACATAATATTAACTTCTTCAATAGAGCATACTTCAAATAATTTGCCTTATACATATAATAGTAAGGCAAAATTAATTTATGTAGATGCCTTTGATGATGGATCAATTGATTTCATTGATTTGGAAAGAAAAGCGTCTAAATATTCATCTCATCTTAAACTGATTGCTATCACAGGAGCATCTAATATGACCGGATATATACCAGACATAAAAAAGATTTCAAATATTGCACATAAAAACAATGCTTTGTTGTTTGTAGACGCAGCCCAGCTTGCTCCTCATCGAAAAATTGATATGAAAAATTGCAATATTGATGCTTTAGCTTTTTCTGCTCATAAAGTATATGCACCATTTGGACTAGGAGTTCTCGCTGTATCTAAATCAATACTGGATAGATCTCCTGTTGATCCAGGAGGTGGGTCAATAGATATGATAAGCGACAATCAAATTGTTTGGGCACCAGTGTCCAGTAGACACCAAACAGGGACATGGAATGTAACAGGTATAGTAGCACTTGGCTCTAGTTGTAAAAAAATCATGGAAATAGGTTGGAATAAAATTATGAAACATGAAAGAGATCTTATAATGTACGCAGTTAGAGAATTAAAGAAAGTCCCTAACTTGATATCTTATATAGAATTAGACAAATATATAAAAGAAGATAGAATAGGCACTTTTGTTTTTAATCTTCCCGGTTATCATCATTCATTATTATCTTCTATTTTAGATCAAGAATACAATATTGAAACTCGAGCTGGGACGATCTGCAATCATAAATTGGTAAGACGGTGGTTTCAAATTAATGATAAAGATCAGTTAAAAATCGAAGAAGAGATCATAAGAGGTAATAGATTATCGTCATACGGTATTGTTAGAGCAAGCATTGGAATACAAAACACAAAAAAAGATATAGATAAATTGGTTCAAGCTTTAGTTTTAATTCAAAAAAATGGTCCGAGACTAAAATATAAGCCTATTTTAGAAGAAGAAATTTATTCAGTAATAAAATAAAAATATGAAAACAACAAATGTTAAAGCAAGTAATTTAAATTATGATCATTACGAGACAGATAAATATGACAATGATATTGAAAGAGTTATACCTGGTCATAAAAAAATGCATAAGGAAATAGAAATGATAGTTAAAACTTTTAAGAATAATCATGTAATTAACAAAATTGCAGATCTTGGTACTGGTACAGGACTTACAGCAGAAATGATTATGAAATTAGTCCCAAATGCTAATTTGACTGCAAATGATTTTTCTAAAAAAATGATTATGGGGGCTAAAAATAGACTGTCTAGATTTAAGGTTGATTATGTTTTTGGAGATTTTTCGGAGATAAATATAGGTAAAAATTTTGACATAATTTTGACTGTTATTGGGCTTCATCATCAAAATACGGAAGGTAAGAAAAAAGTATTAAAAAAAATATTTAATTCTTTAAATGAAGGAGGTTTATTTATTTTAGGAGACTTAGTTACATATAAGAATAAACAAGAAGCCGCACTAAATGATGCTTTACATTTTGCCCATATGGTTAGAAATGCCGAGGATGAAAAATCATTAAAAGAATGGGCTTATCATCATAAATTTTTAAATGATTTAGCTCCAATGGAAGATCAAATAAAATGGTTGAAAGAAGCAGGATTTAAAAGGATATCTGTGAAATATCAATATTTAAATACAGCTCTGATAATTGCCTACAAATAATAAAAGCCTCTGTAATCATTTGATTACAGAGGCTTTTATTATTTGTAATTATTTTATCTTGCGTATTCGATAATTCTATTTTCTCTGATAACTGTGACCTTGATTTCACCAGGGTAGGTGAGCTCTTGCTCTATCTTCTTTGCTATATCACGAGCCATATTCTTTGACTCGATATCACTTAGTTTTTCTGGGGTGACAAAGATTCTTATTTCACGGCCGGCTGATAGGGCATAAGACTTTTCTACTCCTTCGAAGCTTGTTGCTAGGGCTTCTAGCTCTTGTAGACGCTTGATGTAGTTCTCTACACTGTCTCGTCTTGCTCCTGGACGACCTCCGGATATATGGTCGGCTGTCTGAACAATCACAGCTTCAATGGATTCATGAGGAGTATCATCGTGGTGACTCTTCATCGCTGTGATGATGCGAGGATCAGCCTTAAACTTCTGAAGAATTCTGATACCTATGTCTATATGTGTACCTTGAACTTCATGGTCTAGAGCCTTACCTATATCGTGTACCAATGCACCTGCTTTAGCTATCTGTACATCTGCACCGAGCTCTTCAGCGAGCATTCCAGCGATATGAGCCATCTCTATTGAGTGTTGAAGAACATTTTGACCATATGATGTACGGAAGTATAAACGTCCGACAATAGCACTGATCCTTGGATCTAGATTGAAGATTCCACATTCATATACTGCTTGGTCTCCTTTATCTTTGATTATCTTATTTATATCTTCTTGAGCTTTTGCTACGACTTCTTCTATCTTAGCAGGTTGAATTCTTCCATCTAGTATCAAGTTTTCTAATGCTAGGCGAGCAACCTGACGACGAACTGGATCGAATGATGAGATAACGATTGCACCTGGAGTCTCATCTATTATGAGTTCTACTCCTGAAGCTCTCTCAAATGCACGTATGTTTCTACCTTCTTTACCGATAATCTTTCCTTTGATGTCATCGTTTGGGATGTTGACTGATGTTGTCATCATTTCACTGGCAGTGGAAGATGCTAAACGATTGATACTTGCAGAAAGAATATCTTTTGCACGGCGGTCTAACTTTTCAGCATTGGATGTCTCCATCTTTTGCATTCTTATAAGTAGATCTTCTTCGTACTTTTCTTCTATATCTTTGAAAAGAATTTCTTTGGCATCTTCAGTAGAAAGTTTTGCAACTTTTTCAAGTTCTTTTTCTTTCTCTGCTTCCATACCATCAACTCTCTCTTTGATCTTCTTTACTTCTTCTACCTTAAGCTTTATCTTCTCTATTTCTTTGTCTATTTCACCTTGACGGGCATCGAGGAGTTCATCTTTCTTAATAAGACGATTCTCTGTATGCTTCCATTCCTCTTCTTTGACCTTTGTTTCTTTGTTGACCTCAGCTAGGTGAGCCTCTCCTTTTTTCTTTGCTTCATCTATAACTTTTTGGGCATCTTCTTTTGCGGCTAGCATGACCTTCTTGATCTCAAGTTCCATAGAACCTTTCTGACCAAGTGAGACAATAAGACGCAAATAATACCCGACACCAGCTCCTAGTGCTAGGGCGGCTACGGCTATGATTATTATTATTGTTATACTCATACGACTTTTTGTCGCTTTTTCAACACAGGATTAACCCTTATATTATAAAGGTTAAATTTGAACAAGTATGATTAGTTTAGAACGGGAAACTGACTTAAGTATTTGGTTCATAAATAAGATAGATGTCGTGACTGCATTAAAAAGGCGAACATGTAAATAAAAACTTTTAAATTTCGATACATATATAATACTCCAAAATCGTGATTTTGTCTAGATTGGGGAATTTTGGTAGAATGGGGGTATGAAAGAAGATTTGTCTCCAAAAATAAAAATAGAAGATGATTCAGCTAAGATTAATGATGTTACCAAAAAAATTTTAGATATTGATTTATCCATAACTAATCCTACTGAAATAATGGATTTTTTATATGGGCCGTTAAAAGAGATTCGTCCGTCAATGTACGAAGACGAAATAGTATCTTTATATAATAAATACATAGAGCAATCAAAAAATCCACTAATCCCTAAACGTTTGGCTTTTGAAATGGGGAGGTTTATAATGGACTACACTTCTAATACTAAAGAGATTGACCCAATAACAAAAGAAAATACATTAGATAGATCTTATAAAAAATTTTATGAAATTGCTGAAGTTAACCCAGAAGAAATGCATAAATTATCAGAATGGACACATCATTTATTTGAATTTGTTAAACCCGAAGTGTTTTTTGATACATATATAAAAATTCAAGAATCAGAAAACCTGAAAAGATATTTTGGAGGAGAGCAATTTAGTCAGTTAGAATATAATACATCTTACTGTGGAACCGAAAAATATATTCAAGCACTTTTAAATAAAATTGATTTTAAGGAATCATCTTCTTGTTCAAAATCGAGTCAGCTTATTAATTTATCTGCTTCTTTAGCTGATTATGCTAAGAATGGGTCTTACAGTGGTAATTATAAAGTTGATGAAGAGATTATTAAAGGATTAAAATCCGAAATGAATAATCCAGATTCAATATACTTATTAGGAACAAAAACTAAATATATTATATCTAGACTTGAAAAAGATTATCCACCATTTGTTCATCAAAACAGCATATTTAAAATAGCCCCAGATAAATTTGCTTGCATAAAAAATGAAAAATTATATGTTTCAGAAGATAATAATCAACTAGGTGAAAAGATTAAAGAATACAACGAAATTAGTAACAAATTGGATACCCCACCACAAGAACTTATTGATGAAGCGATTCGTCTAGGCAGAGATTATGTTGAGTGGTCTCCAGATCAAAACTTAAGAATAAAAAAGCAGAATATCGAGAAAGATATTTTTTCTTCGATGTCTCTTGTTTCTGAGAATAATCTAAGTTTAAGTTCAAAAGATATAAATAAATCACAATTAACAGAATATACTAATTTGGTTGGAACAGATTATAGATATTTTTTAGAAGAGGAGTTTAATTTTAATTTTTCAGAAATATCTATTCCAGAACAATTTTATTTTCTCGAATTTATCCAAAAACAAACAAATTCTTCCATATTACCTGTCAAAGATTTTGTAAAAAAGTATAGTAAAGACGGTTTTCGAACTTTTCTTTCTATTGAGCAAGGTGGTAAAGAAATGGGAGATAAAATATTGATACTTGGAGAAAAATTACCAAAAAATGTTGCTGATATAGTTTTTGAAAAATATGGACAGATTATAGATAATGTCGGTAAAATATCTGAATTTGCAAGAAGTAATTTCACTAAAGAAATTGAAACTAGCCCTGATCTTATTAAAAAGATAGAAGAGACTTTGTATGTAAAAGGCAAACAACTACTTTCACAGACTTATGATGATATAAATAATAAAAAAGAGATTAATTATGAAGATATTTCAAAACAATTAGAACGTATAAATGCAGATACTCTCACTACTTTTGCAATATTTAAACAAGCAGTTAAGAATGGGGAAAAGCTTCCGATAGAGAGTATCGAGGGCTCAGTTTTTTCTAAAAAAGAAGCGAGTGCTATTTCACTTGATCAAAAAGAAGAAATGACTGAATTATATGATCGGAATTATAAAGACCACCCTGACAGAGAATTTATTTCAAAAGTTAAAGAATATTTCAATACTGCTTTTATTCCCGAAAATAATCAACCCAAAAACTATTTTTATACTTTTGAAAAAGATAATAAAATTAGAGCTTTTGTGCGTTTTGAGAAACAAAACGATAACAGTTTGTATGCCAGTGCCTTAAATGTCGATGAAGTAAGTAAAAACTTCGGGTTAGGAGAGGCGATGATGGAGGAAGCTCTCAACCGTGAAGCAAAAGAAAACATACTGCATGCCACTTGTCTTATAAATAATCCAAGTAATATGAGGTATTTTGAGAAAGGTTTCACCTCAAGTCATTTTAAAATGGTAGATAATACAAATCAGCTTGATCTTGTTTGGGATGAAAATAAGAATATGAATATAATTGCTAAACAAAAAAGCATCGAAGATTTAATCTCTATGTACCTGAAGGATAGTTACGAAGGCAGTATAGAGATTAAAAAAGAAGAATCATTAGATGAATTACATAGTTCTATTCCAGATGGTAAGGCTATCGTTAGATGCTTTAGAGACCCAATAAAAAATAGTGGATGGTATGCTGTTTATGAGTCTCTTCCTGTGAATTATGGTCTAAATACTTCTGAATTAGAATAAAGCGACTCAAACATACTTTTAAATAATTTATTTATCCTTTCATCTTCAATTATTATACTAATCAAATTATCATTTGATATGGTTATTATTCCTATTTTATTTTCATATATTTGAATTGCTCCTTCAACCTCACTTATTAGGGTTTTAACCATTTTTATATCTGTAACTGAGAAATATTCTGGATTTATACTATACATTTCATTGAAAAATTTTTTAGAAAAATCATTTTCAATCACAAGGACTCTTTTTTTGATGTTTAATTTTTCCCTTTTATCTACATATTTTTTATTAATATCTTTAAAATATTTTTCGATTATTTCTATGTCAGTATAAGTTAATACTTCACCCTTTGTATTTAAGGTATCTTCTAAGACTTTTTGGACACCTTCTTTGCCTTCATAAAACTGCACATTTGGTTTACCTGAAAGAAGATTAAACTTGGAAGATAGGGCTCCGAGTGAAAAAGAAACTGTCTCTTTAGCTAATGCCAAGGACTTTTCTTTACGCTCCATCATTTCAGATAGGTGAGAAGGGTGCTCGGGAGCAAAGACAGCGACTGTGCCCTCGCCACCTTTCTTGGAAACTAGACCCATATTTTCAAGTTGATCGAGGACTTTATAGATAAGTCCTCTTTTAATGCCGGTCCAAGAGGAGATAGAGCCGGCTTTAAGTGGTCCTTTGTCTAAAAGTGCACTATATATAGCAGCTTGTTCTTCGGAAAGGCCAGCTTCTATTAATATTTTTTCATCATTGTTCTCCATAATTTTTATATATAAATAGTAATATTTACTAGCTAAAGTATATCATATTCATTATTTTCACGCAAATGTGACAAAACACATATTTATAATATCCTTATTTATCAATATATTTATGTATATTATTTTATCATTATCATATAGCATTGACAATGAGTCAAGCATATGCTATACTATCTACAAGAGTTAAGGAAGATAGATCGCAAGATCAATCATCCAAAACGAGGAGAGAGTACATTGTAGGAGATATACGAAGATTGATGTTCACCTCTGAACCTTGTAAACGAGGGATGGCACCTAAGCCTGTAAGTTAGGTAGAAAGAGAGAGTGTTCTAGAACAATCATCAATACATATCTGTTTGCACCCGTGAATAGTTTAAATAGTTGAAGCCGCAAACCGAAGCTAGATAGACAATACATTCACAACCGATCATTCATCACTGTAAAGTGGTGGGGACATCGACAGACCATAAGGACTTAACCCATTCTTGTGATCTGAAATGTCTTTACGAAGGAGCTTGTTGTTGAAAGAGAGAGAATAACAAGAGCATAGAGAGGAGAGAGGCCAGATCTATGGTATTAGACAAATTCTTTGAAAATAAAATATTGTGCGGTTAAAAGTATTTGTGCCCTAGGTTTTTCCTAGGTCGCAATGAAATGAAGAACTAGGTAATTCCTAGGGCTCGTCTTTTAAACGTACAACAACCCTCGCGAACATTTCCCCGCATATATTTATGACGGGTATCGTGAGGGATATATTAGGAGATGATGTGATGATCATCTCTAGGGATTTATCAGGTTGCAATACCTGACTGTATTATGGACGACGTATATCTGCCGGACCGCTTAGGCCTTCTTTGGAAGTCATTGAAGCTAAGTACAGAATCAATTTTTAGGCTGATCTTTGAGTCAGATAGAGGAAGGAAAACCTCTAGGGAAAAAATTCCAACTCGGGTTAACGGGTTTTAAAATATTAAGGAAACTAACTTTGTTGGTTTCCTTTCTTATTCAGTTCATAAAGAAATTTGTGGATTGATAGGAAAAATTTTTTCTGAAGAGAGTAATATAAGACAGCTTGAAGGTCTTGTCTGGTATCTATACCATGAAAAGGAAATAGAAAAAGTAGAACCCGGAACCTTAAGAAATCCCGACGGGCGGGTATGAAAGTATGGCAAAGAGATATTTAAATTACGATGAATTGTTTTCGATTTCTGGCGATTATAAGCCAGTAGGTACAATGGGCCGTCACTATGTGACGGTCAGCAAACTGAAACACAATTTATCAATCATGGTTGTCGGCCACGACAGCTATGGGGTCACAAAAAAAGAATATGTAGCTCCAGGGGAGACCTTGGGCTACAATCAGGGAGACGTTTGGGTCGTCCCTGACCCCAACACCATTAAAGACCCTCTGCGGAGGGTTATGCTGGAGATGAAGATCGGTAAAGACCGACTTCATTGGGTGGAGGATATTCAGATTGCCGCGGAGGCAATCTATGGGCTGGACTTCCATCAGCTTCCGGGCTGCACTCTCTTTTACGAGGGAGAACAGAAACCCACCCTTTGGGGAGGGGAGTTCTGTTTCATCACACGAAAGTACCGTGTGGTCGGAGGTACAAACCAGAGAAAGTCCTGGGGGGACATTTACGTCCTCATCGGGACCGACAGACAAAAACTTGCGGATTTTATCCGTAAGGAAATGTCTGTTGAGTAAAAATTCCCCCCGAGCTACAGGGGTACCGAGACAGAAACAGAAGCTAATTGTGAAAAGCTGTCTCAAACATCGAATTTGTCATTCCAACTGACGTTAAAGAGTGGACGTGAAAAGTAATCTTTACGAGAAATAGATTGTAGGTCATAGACTAAGACGTGTTTGTAGAGATTCCTTGGAATTGAAGCAAAGATTCTTGGCAGTAGTGGTACCTAAAACTCATTACTCAAAACAAGGAAAAATTATTTTTATGAAAATAAAAAAAATTTTCTTTGTCCAGGCCATAGTGGCAGCCATATTAGTAAATGGAATTATCCTTGGGATACTTTCATTACTGAGAACTGGTTTACCATTTAGTGACGCCGTCGTTCTGATGACGGTGCTAAATGGAGCCTTTATGGTTCTCCCCACAGTACTCTTTGGTATTGCGATAGGAGATTATTCAGGAGAAATTCTGAATGATAAATTTCGTGATTTCTTAGAGGAAGGGCAATTTCTGTTGTGGTCATTCTTGGGGTATTTTATCTCGAGTCTGCTCATATCATGGGGATTGTATTCCTTCATGCTCTTGGGAGAGGAGAATTTGATCCTCAACTTAATATTATCCTTTTTAGGGATGATTATTATTTGGGGGTTAGGGTTCATTCCATCTTATTTTATTTCTGGGGGTATTTATATCCTTGGACGTAAAGTTTGGGAGAAGTTGAATCAAAATTCTCTTACTGAGACAGAAGTCGAAGCATAGTACGCTTCAGTCTCCGTTGGGGTATTTCTTAACTACTTAAAAGTAGTTCCTAACGTAAAAAATAAGTGAAGCCTGATTGAAGTGTTCCAAGGGACATTGATAAATGGTAGTCATAAAAGAAATGGCGTTGGTAATGTGTACGCTTCTTGCTGGGTGGTACCAGATCACAAGAAAAATTACCGAAGGTGTATGGGTTAAATTGGGTTTAATAACATACATAGAGCTAGACTTTAAAAATCTAGCCCTGTTACATCGATGTGTTTCGATGCTGATGAGCTCTAAAGAGCGAAAACAGGAAGTTTCATTTTTTGATTTATCTAAGTATATTGCTCGGATTATTTTGAGTTTCATTTTAATGGAATTTAAAATAATCCGGACAATGTTGCGAGGAGGTAAAAAATAAAAAATGAGTAGAGCTGAAATGGGACCAGAAGAGCTTCTGGAAGATGACAAAATTACAAGATTGGAAACAATTGCATTCGCAGTGTTTGTAATTGCTATTATAATGTTTATAGCAAGTGGCTATTTCTTAGTCCACTATATGAAGGATTGGTTCGAAATAATGTTTTTCGGATCGGGAATTGTTATGGTTTTAGATGGTATCTATTGGGGAACATATGTTTCTTATAAGTGTCGAAAGTTCCTTGAAAAGTATGCGAAATCATATTACGGCTATAAAGGCTTGGATGGTAAAACCAAGGTCATCATAATTGATGACGAGCCTCAAAAAATACCCCAAAAAAGGAACTCAAATAACGTTGGGTCAATAGTTGGGGTTTGGATCTTTGTAATGGCTCTATTGGTTTTCGCTTTTCCAAGCGACGCCAGTATCTTAACAATAATTGTTTTTGGAATCGCAGCACTTTTTATAACAATGCTTGCAGTTGTGAGAATAATTAATGGTTAAGAGTAAACCATAAAAAAATTAAGGAAACTGACTTTCGTTGGTTTCCTTTCTTATTCAGTTCATAAAGAAATTTGTGGATTGATAGGAAAGATGTGAGTACTGTATTCAGGAGAGCTGGCAGGAATTGGGCGAAAGCTCATATTCATCTAATTTTTTGATACTTTTTAATGACAAATAAAAGAGTATATAGGACGTAAACCGATAAATTACAAAAAATTCTATTCATATTGAGTAGGTGTTGTCACTAACAAAAAGTGGAGTAACAGAATATATCTATCCTAATTCTGTTAATAAAAAGGATATATCTAAAATGGGAAAATTCTCTATTTTAACAGCAGTTGAGATGTTGGAAGAAGAAGTTTCAATTGGTAAGGCAGTAGCCTTCCAAATGAAAAAACTCTCAAACCCCTATTGGGGTCTTAAATGCAATCGTGGACTGTGGCTCACGAGGTTTCCAGAAGGGTCTCTTCCAAGAGATCCGGAGTTCACTATGGCGTTTATTGAGGCTGGTGGAGGTCTCGATGCTATGGGGCACTGGGGAGAATCCCCAGAACATTTAAGGGATTTAGAATCCCAAGGGTGGAGCCACGATGAGGTGGCTCTTTTGGCACAAAAGGTGCCGGAGGAATTATGTAGGTTTGAGGGGGTAACTCCCCAGAATTTCCGCGTGTTACAACGAGGAAAAGCTAGGGCAGAGGCCCTGAAAAGTATGAAAATCCCCTTCGGGGGATCTGAATGGACCCTTGGGTCCAAATCATTAAAATATTTTTTAAAAAAGTTGTTCGGGAGTGGCCTTCGGGTTACTTCTGTTGAACAGAATTATCCGCATCATTGGCCTACACTTAACTATTACGTTAGGTATAGGCCATTGTTTAATGCTCAAACCCGAGGAGGGGATGAGTATCAAGTTCGGGAGGCCCTCATCTGCGAGGGTGTCACGAACTGGGATTTATCTGCCTTACCGGCAGAATTTCTGGCATATTGCCGGAAGTGCAGTAAATCAAAAATAAAAATAAATGGGGTTGATTCGACTCCGCTTATTTTTAGCAGTTTAAAGGTCGCCAAAAGGTTTGCCGAAAAGGCAGGCCTCAGGCAGCACTGTTGTGGAGTTGAATGGGGGAAGTTCTGGACTGAAGGGTTCAGGACTTCATCTGATACAGAGATGTATCAGATCCATGAAAAACTTTTATTTGTACCTACTAAAAAGGGTGGATATGATGAGGAAACTCGTCAGTATTCACCTTACCAAATTGTAGGTCGCCAGATCTACAACATCCGGAAGGTGGCTGGGTGGAGTGTCTGCAAAGTTGGGATAACTTGGTACGTGTGGTTGGGGAATTTCTCCAACCATATAGAGGGGTACGGATCCCTCAAATCGACCATTAAGATGGCCGAAAAAAGGAAGAAAAAAGATTCCTTGATTCTGGACTTGAACGATGTAAGGAATGATAGGTCTGGAACTGCTGGATTTTGTCTGGCTGGAACCAAATATTTTTTGCAGAATAAAATGCCATTCGTTTATCGAATGGTCGCCCAGTATAATAACTGGGCTGAAATACCTGAAGATATTATGTCGATTGAGTGGCATTTAGCCTCTAAAGACATTTTCACAGGGTATTCAAGTCCTGTAAATTAAATAATTTTGAGAAATAAAAATTCTTGAACATGAAAAGGCTGATTGACATGATTATGGATCAGATAGAGGAAAGATAACCTCTAGTGAAAAAATATCTAACCTGGGTTAAACGGGTTTAAAATAATGTGCGGAATTTTCGAAAGAAAATTCCGCATCCTTATTGAATTCATAAATTTCTTAGACATTTATTTGTGAATTCATAGGGATTTCTTTAACTTTTCTTTATTAAGAATAAAGGGTAGAGAGAGCAAAAGTGATAAAATAATTTATCACTTTTGCTAAGCGAGTAATTATATTATCCGCTTAGCAAAAGTTTTGTTCTTTAATATTTTTTTTAATAAAAGAAAGGAGAGATTTTATGAAAAAAGTTTTATGGTTTTCTAGGCACAAGCCGATGGAGTTCCAGGTGCCAATTCTTCGAAAAGTTTTCGGAGAAGATATGGTTCTGGAGCAAAGAGTCGGGAATGATGCTTACATGTCTGCAGAGAAAATACAGCAGTACATGCAAGACAATCATTTTGATGAAATTATAATGGTGGCTCCGCTTTCAGTCATGGCCAAAGTTATCGAACTTGGTATCAGACCAATCAAAGCGGAAGTTATTGAAGTGAAAAGTGCACTTGGTGCAACCTTCACTTATAATGGTCGGCATTATAAATTTATTAAGTTCGTGCGTGTCGTGCGCCTCGAACTAGTGACGGAAGACCTTTAATAAATGTGGCAGAGAAATAAATCTTTGCCACTATTATTCTGTCGATTGGTTTTAAGATTTATCGTAGTAGTTTTTCAAATGAGCTTTACTTATCTGAAAAATTATAGAATCTCTCTCCTCGCTGATATTAGTCTCAAAATTAATATTAGTTTACGATTTATTTCCAAAACGAATCGACAGAATTATGGTGGTAATAAAAATCTGCAAGGATTTACCTCGGGAGCACTTGAGGAAAGACCTTTCAGATTTTAAACAGCCCCGCGACTAAGGTCGCGGGGCTGTTTGTGTTTTATTTAGAAAATATTACTTTTCAATTTTCTGCTTAGAAATGATGTCATCTATAATTCCATATTTTTTAGCTTCATCAGATGTCATCCAGTAGTCACGGTCGGAATCTTTCTCTACTTGGTCCATCTTTTTACTTGTATTGGCTGCGAGAATTTTATTTAGAGTATCTTTGGTTCGAAGTATATGCTTGGCGTTAATAGCGATATCACTTGCTTGGCCTTCAGTACCACCCATGACTTGGTGAATCATGACTTCGGAATTGGGGAGTGAGAACCTCTTGCCTTTTTTGCCAGAAGAAAGTATAAGTGCACCCATCGATGCAGCGATACCGACACAGATAGTCGAGACATCACTTTTGATAAAGTTCATCGTATCGATGATTGCTAGTCCAGCGGTGACTGAGCCTCCTGGAGAATTGATATAAAGGCTGATATCTTTTTTTGAATCAGTATGATCCAAATAAAGAAGCTGGGCAATGATAAGGTTCGCAGTGTGGTCGTCGATAGGACCACCGAGGAAGATAATGCGTTCATTTAAAAGGCGAGAGTATATATCATAAGCTCTTTCGCCAAATTGTGATTTTTCTATAACGGTTGGTATAAGCATAAAATTAGTAGCTAGTAACTAGGTTCTAGTGACTAGAAAGGATTAATTGATAACTTTGAAATTATAACAAAAGTGATTATTTTTGGCTAATAGAAGGTTTTAGTCAAGAATTATAAAAAGGAGTATAATCAGCTTAATTAATTTTTTGAACATTTGTTTAATTTTAATAAAAGAAAGGAGATACTCATGAAGGTTTTATATGGAGGTAAATTATGGGAATGGGAATATGGTTCACAGAGATTATATGATTCTTCTTTGCTGATTAATCCAAAAGAAAAAATTTTTCTTAATGGAAATGGTTCAGGTGTCTGTATGATGGCACCGATAAAAGAAGTAAAAACAGTAATTCAAATAAAAAAAGAAAGGAGGAAAAATGAATGGAATGTTTGCCTTGATTAGTATGTTTTTAGAAAAGCTGAGAAAGGTTGAAGATAGTGATTTGAAGACACCTGAAGAATTTGTTCTTCTAAAAGATATTGGTTTATGTAATGTAAATAATATTTTTAGAATACACATTCCTAAAAGTTCTTCAAATCACATTTCTTTTTCTGATTTATTGAAACAGCTTTCCGATTTTGATTTTATCGGAATAAAGAATTTAAATTATTTTTTTACAAATCAATCTTTAATTCCTACTGAATGCAAAGAGAAAACAACTTTATTTATTGGAACTATCGTAATGGATAGAGAAAATCGTCTGTGGACTCCAAAACTATACTATTTGCCTTTTCACGAAGAGTGGCGGACAGGATGGTTCTGTTTATCTGTAGACAGAATAAGTTGTCACTGCAATATTGTCCTAACATCAGACAATATTCTAAATAATTAAAATGCCTTACAAATTTTCATTTGTAAGGCATTTTCTTTTGAACGATTTTATTTTTGACTATCTAGGAATGCAAATACTTTTTCATTCTCGAGCATTTGAGAAACATATTCTCTCGCACGAGATGGATCAGCATCTTTATACATCTCTGTAATTTTTGTCACATCCTTTATTATTTCTTCTTCTGTTGGTTCTAGTTTTTCTTTTTCAGAAATAAGATGGATTATCAATTGTAGTTTTGCGCGTTTCAGAGCATCAGCTTTCCATTCGTTTCTCAAATCTTCTGCTGTCTTATTTATTTGTTTTAAATAATCTTCAAGCTTGAGACCTGCGTTAGTAATATCGGCTTCTAGACGATAAAGCATTTTGTCTGTTTCACTCTGAATCAGAATCTCAGGTATTTCTCCTTCTGTTTGTTTCACAAGCTCTTCGACGATAGAAAGTCGAACTCTGTCTTTCTGTTCTGTTTCTTTTTCTATTTTTATATTTGTACGAATTTTATCTTTAAATGCTTCAGCTGTTTCAAAATTACCAAAAGACTTTACGAATTCATCATTTAGTTCTGGCCATTCACTCTCTGGTATCTCAGGGTGGGCAGCTGCATGCTCTTCTTCTGTCATATTCTCATGTCCTTCGTGATTGCTTCCTTTAGCTTGCTCAGCTCTCATCTTGCGAAGATCATTTACTACTTTGTCGACTTCTGCTTCTTCGACAACGATAACTTTTTTATTCTCTTCTTTATTGTTTTGTTCTTTTGCAATGTCTTTATATTCAGGAAGTTTAATCTCTGGCATAACGGCTGTAGTGATTTTGAATTCTAAGTCAGATCCTCGTGCTATCTTTGTGATGGCAACTTGTGGACGACCGATAGCATCTATCATATTTTCTTTCAGGATCTTAATATAACAATCTTGAAGAGCAGCTTCTGCCATCTCTTCTAGAAGCATCATGTCATTTGTGTTTTCTTTTATGATAGCTGCCGGAGCTTTACCTTTACGAAAGCCTGGAAGCTCCATCCTTTCGCCGATTCTTTCGAGAGCTTTTTCTTCATATTTTTCAAACTCAGCAACTTCTAAAATGCCTGTTATTTCAACCTCACTTTTGTCTAATTTTTTGATTGTTGTTTTCATCTTATTTTTTTCTTAATCTACTAATTTGGTTCCCTCATCTTATACTAAAAATGGATTATTTTCAAATTATATAAAAACACCCCGCAGGCTCTGCCTGCGGGGTGTTTTTATGATTTATTTTTTTATTTAAACCAAAAGGCAACCAAGATAGGAACGATGATCAAGGCGATGATATTCAAGATCTTAATCATTGGGTTGATAGCAGGACCAGCTGTATCCTTGTAAGGATCACCAACTGTGTCGCCAGTAACGGCTGCTTTGTGAGCATCACTACCTTTACCACCAAAGTTTCCAAGTTCAATATATTTCTTTGCATTATCCCATGCTCCACCACCGGAAGTCATAGATATAGCTAGGAATATTCCTGTAACGATTGAGCCTACTAGAAGTCCGCCTAATGCTTCTGGTCCAAGGATGAATCCAACAAGGATAGGGGAAACAACTGCAATAACAGCAGGAAGAATCATTTGTTTGAGAGCACCAGTGGTTACGATGTCTACGCATTTTGCATAGTCAGGTTTACCACTACCATCCATGATACCTTTGATCTCACGGAATTGTCTGCGAACTTCTTCAACAACTTTTCCAGCAGCTTTACCGACAGCTTCCATACATAGAGCAGAGAAGTAGTAAGGTAGAAGTCCACCGATAAGTAAACCAGCAATAACTTTTGGATTACTTAAATCAAAAGTAAGTGAATGACCAAAGTTTGCGAATTCTTGTGTGTAAGAAGCGAAGAGGACTAGAGCTGCTAGTCCAGCTGAACCGATAGCATAACCTTTTGTAACTGCTTTTGTTGTATTACCAACCGCATCAAGAGGGTCAGTGACATCGCGAACACTTTCAGGAAGTCCTGCCATTTCTGCGATACCTCCAGCATTATCAGTGATAGGACCAAATGAGTCGATCGCTACGATGATACCTGTAAGAGAAAGCATAGACATAGCGGCGATAGCTATACCGTATAAGCCAGCGAAATTGTAAGAAGTCAAAATACCAGCAACAATAGTAAGTAGAGGGAAAGCTGTAGACTTCATTGAAACTGCAAGTCCTTGGATTACGTTTGTTCCGTGACCTGATACAGAAGCTTGAGCGATAGACTTTACAGGGTTGTAAGCTGTAGAAGTATAATACTCAGTGATGACAATGATAAGAGCTGTAACTGCGATACCTACTAATGCACTTATGTATAATGCATTTACTGAATAGACTCCGTTACCAGCCATAAGCCACTTTGTTATAGGATAGAATCCAATAGCTGAAAGTACTCCTGCTGCGATGAGACCTTTATACAAAGCACCCATGATATTGTTACTCTTTCCAAGTTTTACAAACCATGTACCGATGATTGAAGAAAGTATAGCTACTCCACCGATCGCTAGAGGGTAGACGATAGCGTTACTGAAACTTGCAAATATAAGTGAACCTAGAAGCATTGTTGCGACAGATGTAACTGCATATGTTTCAAACAAGTCTGCAGCCATACCTGCACAGTCCCCGACATTATCTCCGACATTGTCAGCAATAACTGCTGGGTTACGAGGATCATCTTCAGGAATTCCTGCTTCAACTTTACCGACGAGGTCTGCACCTACATCAGCAGCTTTTGTAAATATTCCACCTCCAAGACGAGCAAAGACTGATATCAAACTTGCTCCGAATGAAAGCCCTATTAAAGATTTTACAGCACCTGCACCTACGAATTTAAGAGCAATGATGTAGAAAGTTGTAACACCTAGAAGAGCAAGTCCAACAACGAGAAGACCTGTGACAGTTCCTCCTTTGAAAGCAAGACTTAGAGCTTCTTTTAGACCCTTTTTAGCTTCTTCAGTAGTACGGACATTGGCACGAACTGAAACGTTCATACCTATATATCCAGCAAGAGCTGAAAGTACTGCACCGAAAATGAAACTAAATGCCATCATCCATCCGAGCATTGGAACCATACCAATGATAAGGAATAAAACTACAGCGATAATACCGATAGTTTTGTATTGACGATTAAGATATGCACTAGCACCTTCTTGGATAGCTTTTGCAATTGCTTGCATCTTTGCATCTCCTGTACCTTTCTTTAAAACGACACGAATTAAAAATAGACCGTATAATATTGCAATTATAGAACTTATAAGAGCAAAAATAATAAATGGATTCATATGTTTATTATATTAATTAATAATTACTTTTCATCTGTACCGTCATCGACGATACCACCTTCTAAAATATCATCTTCACTTAATTCTTCACCATTTGTGACTGAACTTGCCTCCATACCTTTGATGTCAATTCTCCATCCTGTGAGCTTTGCAGCAAGACGGACATTTTGTCCTCCTTTACCGATTGCAAGGGAGAGTTGATCGACTGCGACTTCTACTATTGCCTTATGTTCTTGTTCAAATATTTGAATATCGAGAACATTGGCAGGAGAGATAGAGCTTGATATATATGTGGCTGGGTCAGCTGACCAAGGTATTATATCTATCTTCTCACCGTTTAATTCATTCATAACTGTTGAAACTCTTACTCCTTTCTGTCCGACACATGATCCGACTGGATCGACATGCTCATCGTTGGAATAAACTGCAATTTTAGAACGAGCTCCAGCTTCACGAGCAATAGACTTTATTTCTACTACTCCTCCAGCTATTTCTGGTGCCTCCATGGCAAATAGTCCTTCGATAAGTTGTGGATGAGTACGGGAAAGCTTTAGGTTTACTCCTCTTGGTGTCTCTTCGACAGAGTAGAGATAAGCTTTTATTCTCTCACCTTGTCTGTAGAATTCTCCAGGGATTTGTTCTTCAGGAAGGATGATACCTGTGGCACGGTTGAAGTCGATATATACGATTCCGCGTTCTACTTTTTGAACTGTACCATTAATAATCTCACCTTCTTTACTTCCATATTCATCGACTATTGCACTTCTTTCTGCTTCGCGAATCTTCTGAATGATGACTTGCTTGGCAGTTTGTGCGGCGATACGCCCATAATCATTTTTGTTTTCAAGAGGGAAAGCTAATTCTTCTTCGAGTTTTACACCACTTTTTATCTTTTTAGCATCTTCTATTAGTATGTGATGTTCTTCATTGAAACGAACACGATTGTCATCTTCTGCAATTTCTTCTTCGTCTTCATCTTCTTTTGTCATTCGGACTAGAGAGTCATCAACAACTATCTTGATCTGTTGAAACTCCATTTCTCCTGACTCTATATCTATCTTTGCACGGATTATCTGGCCTTTTTTGCCGTAATCCTTTTTATAAGCGGCGGCTAGGGCTTGCTCAATGGCGTCAATAATCTTCTCTCGAGGGATTTTGCGCTCTTGTTCAAGTTGTTCTAACGCCGACTTCATACCTTTGAGGTCTAACATATGTTTATATAATTACGAATCGATGATTAAAAATTAAGAATTAAAAATCATAAAATCGTTTTTTATTTAATTGTTATTAAATTGTAATTTTTATTAAAAACAAGCATTTATTGCATATTTTTAGTAAAATAAAAGCCCGGTTCGAGGACGGACTTACTATATACGATGTTACCCCAATGTTTTAGTTTAGTCAATATATATTGAAATTATAGATTTATATTTAAATAGATTTATTGCTTAAAAAAATAGCAAATGTTAAAATAATAATGTTGATCATTATAATAACCTAATAATTTTTCACATGAAAAAATATCTTATTAGAGTTTCTTCTTATCGTTTTTTAAATAAATTTAAATTAAAAAACATTTTACTATTGTCTGGTATATTATTGGCGTTTTTAGGAATTGGTATTATGAGTGTTCAAGCAGCATGTAGTATGCAGTATTGTAGTGGGTTAGGTGCTGGTACTCTTGATGGATATGCAGTTGAGATAGGATTAGGTAATAGTACTTTTCAAGTTGGTTCTAATATGAACGTAGCTAATGCTCCTGCTCCCGAAACACAATCACCACATGCATGGGTTATATCAATTAATATAAATACTGACGACGGACAAAGTTCTTCAAACAATGGTACAGGTTTTGTTACATTTAGTACTCCTAAAACTGTCGGAACTCATGTACTTAGCTTCAATGGAACTTTTCAAGTACCTTATCTAGATGCTAATGGCGTTACTTGGGATATGGGAGCGCCGACATATCTGACAGGTAGTATAACATACACGGTATCTGCAGCTAGCGGTGGTTCAGCAACAGCTCCTACTATTGGAAGCCCTTCTGTTCTATGGGTGACATCAACAGCAGTGAGTCTCCAAGCTAATGTCACCGGAATTGGTACCACTGACGGTACTACTGCTGCTACTATAACAGAGCGTGGTTTCTGTGAATTTCCAAATGGAGCGGATCCAGCTACTGCTACTTGTGTCGCTTATTCAACTCCAGCGACAGGTTCATACAGTATGAGTCCAGCATTTTATACTCTTACTCAAGGTACTACTTATAACTGGTACGGCTATGTTAAAAATTCAGCTGGTCTTAATGCCAGTACATATTCAACATTCACAACACCTAAACCAGCTCCAGTTGTTACAGTAACATCAGACTTAAGTTCTGTCAGAAAAGGGGGTTCTACAACAATAAAATGGAATGTAACAAATAGTCCAACTTCTTGCGCAGGTACATGGAACGGTAAAGATATGAGTGGTAATACAACTGGTTCATTTACAGTTTCAAATTCAGCATCTGGATCTTTTATTACTCCTAATCTTGCAGCAACTACAGTTTTTCATATAACTTGTAGTAGTTAATTTACTATTGACAAATTTCAATATTAATTAGATAATACTAGAAAATGATTCTTCTATAAAAAATAACTAAAATTTCATAAATATGAAAAAGATTCTAGTGTTACTCGCAATTGTTGTTGTAAGCTTACTCGTATTTGTAAGTTGCAAGAAAGAACCTCTACCGCCTGTCCCAGTACCTACTTTTACTATACAGGCTACTGTGGATCAGAATGTAATTGTAAATAAGTCAACCTTTACAGTAAATAAAGGGGATAATGTTACAGTTGCTGCAAGTACCAATACTGGTTATATCGTCGACGCTGTATCAATAGATGGGACAAGTCTATCCATAGCTGACAATCTAACTACTTACTCTTATACCTTTAGTTCTGTTACAGCAAATCACAGTATTAACATAACTAGTAAAAAGGTTTTTATTCCACCTACATACTCTGTAACCATTAAGACTAGTCCTAATGTTACTTATACTACGACTATTTCAACTACTGAGATCAAGTCAGGCTCTGATATGACTATCAACTTCGCTACCCCAATAGGTTATGATGTGGATACTGTATTGGTTGATGGAGTTAAGGCTTCATTAACTAGTAAATCTTATAAATTTTTGAATATTACTGCTAATCATAACATCACAGTAACTTCTAAAATTAATGAGATATTTAGAATCTTGACTGAAAACAGAGCTTGGGTGGAAGATTCTGTTTCTGTAAAAGAGACAGATAATACTTGGACTTCTGGTAAAAGTGAGGCTCGTGATTCCATATTTTTCCGTCCAGATTTAAAAATGGACATATATGAAAAAGGAAAAATAGTGGGTAACGGCACTTGGTCTCTATCGGGAGCAAAATCTGATACTATTTTACAGGGTGGTCAATATTGGCAAACTATTTTATATATAGATGAAAATTTAATGAAAACCTCAGCTAAGGCTCAAACTGTGAATGGTCTTCCTTCTGAAGATAATATCAAGTTTATCTTTAAACGACATTAATTATTTTTTTATTTCAGTATAAAAAGTGCTAAATAGTAATTTAAATAACCACTTTCCTCAATGGGAAGTGGTTTTTTAATTTAAAATAGTTAAATTAAAAGAATTATATAGAGTAAATATAATTTATCATCATTATTATAATTCACAATGAAACCTATTGACAAATTTGTCAATAAAGAGGATAATGTAATCGAAATAAAAATGAGTAAATCCTTAAAAAACAAGAATATGAAGAAACTACTTTTTGTAATTTTTCTTGCATCCTTGATTTTACTTTTGGGATGTAAAGGTTCGACAGTGATTGACCCGATTCCGGTCGTGCCTCCTGTCGTGAAATATACCGTTGAAGTCATTTCAGACACCAATGGTGTGATTAGCCCCTCTGATAAAATTATCAGTGTGGTTAGTGGTGAAAACTTACCTTTGAAGATATCTTCAAACTTTGGATATAAAGTTAATTCATTGATAGTAAACGGTTTTCCTGTTGTTTTAACAGGGAACACATCTACAGTCAATTATACTTTACCTAATGTTGAAAAGAACTCTAAGATAGAAGTTGTACGTGGTAAAAGCCTAAGCTGGTATCTAGCTCAAAACAAATGGAAGGGTGATTCTATTGCTAGTTTTGAACCAGGTAGTGTTTGGTATAGTTATCCTCTCTGGGGTGTACAAGGTGCCATTCAATATGTTTACAAGTTTTTACCAGATGGCAGTTACACACTTAGTATTTCAGGAGTAGAAGTAAAAGGAACCTGGAATATAACAGGAGAAGAAACAAAGTCTCCAGTCCTTAATCTCAAAGATAATAATGTAGTCACTGTTTGGAAAATTGAGAGGCTAGATGAAGTTTACCTGACTTTGTTTAGAGACGATGTTCCACTCATTGGTAACCCTAACTACAAATTTTCATCTTTAAGGTTTAAGTACTCACAACTACAATAGTGTGAATAATAATATAAAACCGTTATCATTGCTTGCAATTGGTGACGGTTTTTATATTTTTATATAATTAATTGCTGTTTTTGCTTTATATATGTTATCATTTTTAGTAATTAATAGTTTATGCTTTAAAAAAATTTAATTAATTAAATCAATGAAAAAAATATTTAATAAATCCATGTTTAAGTTTTTGTTTATATTTGGAATATTTTTAATATCTACCAATTTATGTAATGCGGCAGTTTCAATATCTGTAAATCCCTCTACTAATACGCCTACTATTAGAAAAGGTGGTACGGCAATGATAACTTATGTAGTATCTGGTGGAGCTACAAGATGCTTTGTCGACGATGGTGATTTAATAAGTTTAATTCCAGCATCTTCAGGAACTTTTAATGTTTCCCCAGCTCATACAACTACATATAAAATAACCTGTGATAATTTTGTAGCAGCCCCTGCTTGTGATTCATACGAAGTTGCTCTAAGTGCATGTTTTATCGCTGATACAAAAGTTATCCTTTCTGATGGTTCTACAAAGAATATTCAAGATATAAAAATAGGTGATGTATTGAAAGGAGAAACGACAAATAATACAGTGTTAGGTTTTCATGATCCAAAACTAGAAAATAAAAAGCTATATTCATTCAATGGAGGACGTTACTTTGTGACAGCAGAACATCCATTTAAAACAATAGATGGATGGAAATCAATAGATCCGAGTTTAACCGAAAAAGAAAATATTGGTATAAAAGTTACACCTCTTCATATTGGAGATACTCTTATCACTGAAAATGGTAAAGTTTTACTTAAGACTATAGATAGTAAGAATGAAAAAGTAGATACACAGCTATATAACTTCTTATTGAATGGAGACCATACTTATTATGCAGATGGGTATTTGGTTCATAATAAAGCAAGTTGCTTTTCTTCTATGGGTTATTATTGTGGGCCCGGCCAAGTTTGTCTAGATGGAAGTGGTATGCCATCACAAGAAGGTATTTGTGCTTCTTGTCCTGGTAATATTACTTGTAACTCAGGGTATACAGCATCTTGTTCTGGAGGTTTTGTAGTGTGTACTCAAACATCATGTGGTACTACCAGTTATAATTGTACAGGAACAGTTGCTGGCAGTAGTCCTACAACATACGAAGGACAGTCGTGTAATCAATTTACAACATCAACAACTTGTTTGCAGGGGTGGCTTACTCATGGATGCAGTTGGAATGGGACAGTTTCAACCACTGGTTCTTGTAATGATTCTACTACAGGTCAAACCAGTGTATTTTGTGCCAAAAGAAAAACTTCAACAGATTGTGCTGCTGCAACAGGTTGTACATGGCTCTATACTCCAGCCTTGTAATATTAAATTATTTTTCAAATCAAAAAGAACACTCGATGAGTGTTCTTTTTAATAATATTAATATATTTTTGGTGTATAACTTTACTTTAATTAAATTATTTGTGTTATAATTATGGTAATTAGTTTTTATTATTATTAAACGTAAATTTTTTATTATGAATTTATTTAAAAAGTGGGCTATTGTAACTTCGGTCGTATTTATATTAGCATTTACTGTCTATGGATTTGCAATAAAAGTATCTGCTGTAACTGTAGGTACAGACCCTCTCGTCAACCTAACAGCTGACGCTCCAACTCAAAAGTTGGCTTCGACTTTAACTCCTATACAATTCGATACAAATATTCATAATACAGGAACTATTTCAACTGGTACAGGATTTAATAATCAATGGATAATCTCTCCTAGTGCTAGCGCTACTGATGTAAATGCTGTTCATCTTACATCTAATTACCCTCTAGCCCTTGATGCCGGAGCTCAGTCATACACAGTTCCAAAGTCTCCACTCTATACATTTCCTAGTGCTGGAACATATTATGTTCAAGCTTGTGCAGATCAAAATGCTTCTGGTGTAGGAACGATAGCTGAAACAAATGAGAATGATAATTGTAGTGGATGGACAACAGTGTCAGTATCACCTAATCCTTTGGTTGATTTAACAGCTGATAAACCTACTCAGATTCTAGCAACGACTGTAACTCCTATACAATTCGATACAAATATTCATAATACAGGAACTATTTCAACTGGTACAGGATTTAATAATACGTGGCAAATTTCCACATTGAGTGATTTTAGTGTTAAAACTGCTGTATTGACTTCGAATTACCCTCTAGCCCTTGATGCCGGAGCTCAGTCATACACAGTTCCAAAGTCTCCACTCTATACATTTCCTAGTGCTGGAACATACTATGTTAGAGTATGTGCTGATCAGGATGCTTCTGGTATTGGTACTATAGCTGAAACAAATGAAGGTAATAATTGTAGTGCTGCTGCAACTTTTGTAGTACCTTGTGCTAATGGAGCAACAAATCCTCCTACTTGTACAACAACTACTCCTACTACTTGTACTGTAACAACTGATACAAACTATGGAGGAAGTACTTGTGCGGGAACATGTAGTAATGGAGCAACTGATTATCCTACTTGTACTCCGGTTACTACTTCTTGTTCCGCTCCTCTAACTCAAACAGTAAAAGTAGCATGTGATGTAAACGCCAATGGTGATGTAGCAACTTCAGGACAAGTGACAAGAAGTCAAGTAAAAAGTGCTTATCCTACTTGTACTTTTCCTACACCAGTAGATAGTACAAATTCTACTTATGTCAGTGATAATTGTGTTTATCCAAGTATTACAAGTTACACAATCACAGCTTCAACAGGCTCAAATGGAACAGTAACTCCATCTGGTATAACAACAGTAACTTCAGGTGGAAGCCAAGCGTATACAATAAGTCCTTCATCTGGTTATGCTATCAATAGTGTTTTAGTAGACGGAATATCAGTCGGAGCTGTTTCAACTTATACTTTCTCAAATATTGTAGCCAACCATACTATCAGTGCGACGTTTAAATCAAATACTTGTTCTGCACCATTAACTCAGACAGTCAAAGTGGCCTGTGATGTAAATGCCAATGGTGATGCTGCTATATCAGGATCAGTAACAAGAAAGCAAACTAAAACAGCACCAAGTTGTACTTTCCCTACTCCTGTAGATAGTACTAACTCTACTTATGTCAGTGATAATTGTGTTTATCCAAGTATTACAAGTTACACAATCACAGCTTCAACAGGCTCAAATGGAACAGTAACTCCATCTGGTATAACAACAGTAACTTCAGGTGGAAGCCAAGCGTATACAATCACTCCTTCATCTGGTTATGCAATAAATAAAGTATCAATAGATGGCGTATCTAAAGGTGCAGTTGCAACTTATACATTCTCAAACATTGTAGCCAATCATACTATCAGTGCTACTTTTAAAGTGATACCAAACTACACAATAATATCAACAGCTGGAGTAAATGGAACAATAGCTCCTCTAGGAACAGCAACAGTAACTTCAGGTGGAAGTCAGTCATATACAATCACTCCTTCATCTGGTTATGCAATAAATAAAGTATCAATAGATGGCGTATCTAAAGGTGCAGTTACAACTTATACATTCTCAAACGTTGTAGCCAATCATACTATAAATGCAACATTTAAAACTATTGTTTGTTCAGCTCCTCTAACTCAGACAGTAACTGTAGCTTGCGATGTAAATGCCAACGGTGATGCCTCAACTTCAGGATCAGTAACAAGAAAGCAAACTAAAACAGCACCAAGTTGTACATTTGGCTCACCAGCAGATAGTACAAACTCTACTTATGTAAGCGATGATTGTGTATATCCAAACAATTCTTGTACAGCTCCACTTACTCAGAATGTATCAGTTCCTTGTGATGTAAATGCCAAAGGTGATGCTGCTACTTCAGGATCAGTAACAAGAAGTCAGGCAAAGAGTGCTTATCCTGCTTGTGCATTTCCTGGAACTGTAGATGCCACAAACTCTAATTATGTAAGTGACTCGTGTGTATATCCAACAGGAGGAAATGGAGGTAATACTTGTGAAAATGGAGCTACAAATTATCCAGATTGTACGATAGGTTCTGATAATAATTGTCTATACGGAGGAACATATCCAGACTGTTTACCGAATACAACTTCTACAGACGGTTACTGGACTCCATGGCTACCTCTTCCAAGTGATTGCACTACTTCTCTACATCAGACAAGACATTATGTTCATGCTACAAATGGAGGAGTAAATTATCCTAAAGATGCTAATGGTAACTATGTAGATGATAATAATGATTCTTCTACCTCAAGAGACTTTACTTATAGTCAATGTCCAGATCCAACTTTGGGTGTAACCTTGAATGGTGTAAGTATAAATCAATCAGATGTTGTTCCTTATAATTCAAAAGTAGTATTGGACTGGTCTGATTTGAAAGCTAAAAGTTGTACTTGTACCTATTCAGATAGTCTAAAACCTGATGGTACTTCATGTGGAACTTCGACAACTGGAACAATTACGAGTTCTGCTTTGAAGAGAAATACAAAATATACCATTGTCTGTGAGGGAGACTACGGAATAATCAGCACCAAAACCTTTGATGTTCTAGTCGGTAAGTTGAATACGAACTATATAGAAAATTAATTATAAATTTAATTACAAAAATACCACCTCATAGGTGGTATTTTTGTAATTAGAATCAAAAAATAGTTTTTAAATTTATTATTTTAATGTTATAATTTTATTAATCAATAATGTTGATGACTCATTGTCTTTTTTACTAATCAATTTTATAAAATCGTGTTTAAATTGTCGTTTCCACGATTTTTGAATTATAGGGTTTAAAACTTGATAATTTTGCAAATCAAATGAAATTTATAAAAATATTTTTATTTATAGCTCTAGTAATTTTTTCTTTAGGTTTTTTCAATAATCAAGCTTTTGCTACAGATATTACTATTACAGTTAATTGTGTTGTTACATATTCTGCTGGTGCAGGTGGTTCAATCGTTGGAACAAGTCCTCAGACGATTGAATGTGTAAATGGTACAACTGCTTCTGTAACTGCTACTCCAGATTCTACTCATATTTTCTCATCTTGGAGTGATGGAGTACTAACTGCTACAAGAACAGATACAAATGTTGCAGCTGATGAAACATTAACAGCTACATTTATTGCCAAGACTACTCCAACCTGTAGTGTTGGTAATTCGCCAATTAATTATACTGGAAATTCTGTTGCTGTTAGTGTTAATACATCAACCCCTGGCAGTGTAACTAATGTTAAATACAGTGGATCGGGGACTGTTCCAACTACTGCTGGTACATATGCAATAACTACAGATTTTACCCCGACAGATACCACTAACTACAATACTTTATCTGGTGCAAGTTGTGGTAATTTTGTAATTAATAAAGTTACTCCAACTTGTAATGTCATCAATACATCAAATACATATACAGGAAGTGCTATAGCAGCCTCTATTAGTACATTGTTCGGCGGGAATGCAGTAGCTGGTAGTGTAACTAATGTTAAATATAATGGATCATTAACTGTACCAATTACTGTCGGTTCATATGCACCAATTACTGCAAATTTCACACCAACGGACGGAACTGATTTTAATACTTTAACAGGCGCGACTTGTACTGGTGGTTTTGCAGTTAATGCAACATCTCCAACTGTAACAACCACCACTGCTTCATTAATAGCTCAAACAACTGCATCTTCCGGAGGTAATGTTACTTCCGATGGAGGAGCTAGTGTCACAGCTAAAGGAGTAGTATGGAGTACATCTACTGGCGGAACAGGTACAGGATCATTTACAAGTAGTATTACAGGGTTAACAGCCAATACAACTTATTACTATCGTGCCTATGCTACTAATAGTGTAAGTACTTCATATGGTTCTGAATTATCATTTACAACATTACCTAATGCACCAGCAACTCCAACCGGTCTTTCTGTTGTCGCAAGTACTTGTGGAAATAATTGGTTAAATATTTCATGGAACGCTTCAACAGGAGCAACAAGTTATCAAGTCTATCGAGATGGAGGAGCAACAGCTGTATATGATGGTGCCGCTTTGTTATTCTCAGATACAGGTCTAGTACTAGGTTCAACACATACATACAAAGTTAGAGCAACAAATGCTGGAGGTTCATCTGCTCAAAGTGCAGTTGCAGTTTCAGGAACAGTATCTAGTGCTTGTCTTGCTCCAACTGTAACAACCACCACTGCTTCATTAATAGCTCAAACAACTGCATCTTCCGGAGGTAATGTTACTTCCGATGGAGGAGCTAGTGTCACAGCTAAAGGAGTAGTATGGAGTACATCTACTGGCCCAACAATCGCTCTTGGTACAAAAACTTCAGACGGAACAGGTACAGGATCATTTACAAGTAGTATTACAGGGTTAACAGCCAATACAACTTATTACTATCGTGCCTATGCTACTAATAGTGTAAGTACTTCATATGGTTCTGAATTATCATTTACAACAACTGCAGTTCCTTCTGTTCCTACTGTAGATACACCAACTGTTTCTTCTATTACTACAACTACTGCAACTCTCGGAGCAACTGTTTCATCATTGGGTAATCCAGCATCAATATCTGCAAGAGGAGTTTGTTATAATACAATTGGAACTCCTACCTTAGATAATGGAGCTACATGTATAACCGCAACAGGATTAACAACAGGTGTATATACAAAAGGAGTTACAGGATTAACTCCAGGAACGAGATACTATTATGCTGGTTATGCTACAAACACGACAGGTACTGGGTATTCAACAGACGGAACATTTATAACTATTCCACCTACTCCAAACGGACTTTGGGTTGGACCAGGTAGCGATTGTGGAACAACTTATTTGAATACTTCATGGAATGCTACAAATGGAGCAACTAGTTATCAGTTATATAGAGAGGGAATATTATTATATAATGGACCCTTATTGTCTTATCAAGATGCAGGCTTAGCTTTATCTTCAACTCATCCTTATCAAGTTTTTGCAAGCAATGACAGTGGTACATCTTCACCATCTGTAACAGTTTATGGAACAGTCGCAAGTGTTTGTGTGTGTCCTGATCCTACGACTCAAAATGTTACATTAGCCTGTGATATAAATGCATTTGGATTTGCTGCTATCTCTGGTTCAGTAACTAGAAGTCAGACAAAAAGTTCATATCCAGAATGTGTATTTGCTTCACCAGTTACCACAGATAATTCTGTATACGTAAGTGATAATTGTGTTTATCCTCTGACTCCAATTGTAACTTCACCTACAGATACATCAGTAAAAGCGACAAGTGCAACTCTAGGAGCTAATGTAATTTCTCTTGGAAATCCTGCTTCTATAACGGCCCGTGGTGTTTGTTACGGAATATCACATAATCCTAGCCTTGTAAACGGAGCAATTTGTGGAATTGAAGGAGGATTAAATATAGGAGTATTCTCTATGAATACTGGAAACAATTTGACACCTCTCACTACTTATTATTATCGAGGTTATGCCACAAATCCAAATGCAGGAACAGGATATTCAGATGAAGGAACATTTACTACGATAGCATTACCTCCAGCTCCAACAGTTAGTCTTAAGGCTTATGATATAAATGATAATCCTATAGTTAATATTAATTTTGGAGAGGCTGTCGTATTAGAATGGATTTCAACAAACGCTCTAAGTTGTTCAATGACCTCTTTACAAGATAAAACAGGTAATTTTGCAAATCTCGATGTACCTGATGGTTCAAAGAAACTTTATCCAAAAAACACATCTATTTATAAAATAAAATGTGATGGAGAAGGAGGAACTGCAACAGATGAAGCTGATATAACTGTTGGCAAGATAAAGCCAGTATTTAAGGAAAGATAAAAGATAATATAGAAAATAGCCCCGAGCCTACGGCTCGGGGCTATTTAATTCTGTGGGGGGTTTGACATTTAGTTTATATTTGATACTATGAGAGTCAATCGCATTTAGTCTCCCATTGGGAGATCCTCCATATAGGAGGACGGTATTTATTAATAATTTTATGTTGATATGCTGAATAAAGTGAAGTAAATCCATGCTTTGTTACGTATATCAACCAATAAAAACATATGGCAGAAGAATTTAAAAGAGATAAGCCTCACGTAAACGTAGGTACTATTGGTCACGTTGACCATGGGAAAACTACATTAACTGCGGCTATTTTGCAAGTTTTAGCAAGACAAGGTGGTGAATACGGTGCAAAAATCAAAGGTGTTGATCAAATCGACTCAGCTCCTGAAGAAAAAGCACGTGGTATCACTATTGCTTTGTCACATAATGAATACTGGACACCTACACGTCACTATGCTCACATAGATGCCCCAGGTCACGCCGACTATATCAAGAACATGATTACAGGTGCCGCTCAAATGGACGGTGCAGTTATCGTTGTTGCTGCTACAGACGGAGTTATGCCTCAGACACGTGAACACATACTTCTAGCAAAACAAGTTAACGTTCCTAAAATCATCGTATTCTTAAACAAATGCGACATGGTTGATGATCCTGACATGCTTGAATTAGTTGAAGAAGAAGTTCGTGAACTTCTTACAAAACAAGGATTTGATGGCGCAAATGCACCAGTTATCCGTGGTTCAGCTTTGAAAGCTCTAGAATCAGCAGACAATAATGATGAATGGGCAAAGAAGATCTTGGATCTTACAAATGCTCTTGATACTTATATTCCAGTTCCAGAACGTGATATTACAAAACCTTTCCTAATGCCTATTGAAGATATATTCTCAATTGAAGGACGTGGAACAGTTGTTACAGGTAAGATCGAACGTGGAGTAATCAAAGTTGGTGAAGATGTTGAAATTGTTGGTATTAAAGATACAGCAAAAACAACAGTTACAGGTATTGAAATGTTCAACAAAAACTTGAAAGAAGGTATGGCTGGTGACAATGCTGGAATACTTATCCGTGGTATCAAGAAAGAAGATGTTACTCGTGGACAAGTTCTAGTTAAACCAGGAACAGTTACTCCTCACTCAGAATTTGAATGTGAAATATACGTATTAAAGAAGGAAGAAGGAGGTCGTCACACACCATTCTTCTCAGGTTACAAGCCTCAATTCTACATCCGTACTACAGACGTTACAGGTGAATCAACATTACCAGCCGGAGTAGAAATGGTTATGCCAGGTGATACAGTTAAACTTACAGTTAAACTTGTAACTCCAGTTGCTCTTGAAGAATCCATGCACTTTGCTATCCGTGAAGGAGGTAAAACAGTTGGTGCTGGTGTCGTAACAAAAATCATTAAATAAATAGTTGTTAGTATATAGTGACTAGGTTCTAATAGTAAAATATTAGGACCTGGAATCTATAACTTAGAACCTTAACCCCTTATGACAACAAAGATTCATCCACCAGTAGGTGGAACAAAAGCAAAAAAAGGGAAGGATGATGGCGTCGTACAGCTTCGCATAAGAGTAAGAGCTTATGAAAATAAAATTCTTGACGCTTCCGTCAAGCAGATTATTGATACAGCTCTTCGCTATGATGCAAAGATAGTAGGACCAATCCCACTTCCAACTGAGATCAAGAAATATACTGTAAACAGAGCATCATTCGTTTTCAAGAATGCACGTGAACAGTTTGAAATCAGAATCCACAAACGCGTTATTGATATTTTAAACCCAAACCCTAAAACTATTGAAGCACTCACAAGTTTATCTCTACCATCCGGTGTTGATATCGATGTGAAAATGATGTAATAGATATTATTTATGAAATTTATCCTTGGTAAAAAACAGCATATGATGCAGTGCTTTGAAGCTGATGGCAGAGTGGTACCAACTACAGTTATTTCTGCAGGACCACTTGTAGTCACTCAAATGAAAAGCCCTGATACAGACGGCTACGTAGCTGTACAAGTAGCTTACGATGAACAAAAAGAGAGTCGCGCAACAAAGGCTCATCTTGGTCACGTAAAAGAAGGTGCATATAAGCATCTTCGCGAATTTAAAGATATAGAAGAAATGGTTGTCGGTGATAAAATAACAGTTTCTGCATTTAAAAAAGGAGACATTATTACAGTTACAGGCATATCAAAAGGAAAAGGCTTCCAAGGCGTTGTTAAGCGTCATGGATTCCATGGAGGACCTCGTTCACACGGACAGAAACACTCAGAACGTGAACCTGGATCAATCGGTGGAGGTCTTCGTAACAAAGTTCCAAAAGGAATGCGCATGGGCGGCCGTATGGGCAGCGATCGTATTACTGTTAGGAATTTAGAAATCGTTGGTGTTGATGTCGAAAATAACCAATTACTTATTAAGGGTGCGATTCCAGGAAGACGCGGAACGCTCGTAGAAATAATCGGATAATATGGAAACACAAATATACAACCAAAAAGGTAAGTCAGTTGGTAAATTCGAACTTCCAGAATCAATCTTCGGTGTGCCTTGGAATGGTGACTTGGTTCACCAAGTAGTAACTGCTATGCAAGCAAATGCTCGTACACCAGTTGCTCACACAAAGGACCGATCAGATGTTCGTGGAGGAGGTAGAAAACCTTGGAAGCAAAAGGGTACAGGACGCGCTCGTCATGGATCTTCACGTTCCCCAATTTGGGTAGGAGGTGGAGTTACACATGGACCACGCAACGAAAAGAGTTACGAACAGAAAATCAACAAGAAGATGAAAGCCAAAGCTCTTTATACAGTTTTGTCTGAAAAATTCAGAAAAGGTCAAATACTTTTCCTTGAAGAATTGAATCTTAAAAATATCAAAACTAAAGATGCAGTTTCTGTAATCTCAGATTTGAGCACTTTGAAAGGATTTGAAAAGATGGTAGGTGGTAAGAATCCAAATATCTACATTTCAGTTCCAGCAAAAGGAGATACAATCAAGAAGAGTTTTGCAAATATAAAAACAGTCGAAGTCGATGAAGTTCGCAATATGAATCCTGTGGATTTGCTTGCTTTCCGATATATTATTATCTCACAACCTACAGAGAGTATCGCTTTCCTAGGAGGTAAGATAGAAAAGAAATAATATTTATGGCTACAACAAAAACAAAAAAGAATAAAGAAGTTGCAGTAGTAGATGATTCGAAAAAAGCAAAGACACATCCATTGATCATCGGACCTCGTATTACTGAGAAAGCAGCTATTGGTGCAGAAAAAGGTGTTTATACTTTCAATGTTGCCGATAATGCAAATAAGAGTGAGATAAAAAAAGCAATCAAATTGATCTACGGATTAATGCCAGAGAGAGTTGCTATAGTTCAAATCAAAGAAAAAGAAGTTGTTCGCCGTGGTAAAAAGGGAACAAAGAAAGGAGGAAAAAAAGCGGTCGTATATATGAAAAAGGGTGATAAGATAGCATTCGTATAATATGAAAACATATAAACCTACAACACCATCAAAGCGTCACCAGACTACAGTTACATATCGTAATGTCTTGACCAAAGTTGAGCCTTTAAAAGCTTTAACTTATGGTTTCAAGAGATCTGTCGGACGTAACAATCAGGGACGTATCACTGTTCGCCATAAAGGTGGAGGACACAAGCGTCTATACCGTGAAATTGACTTCATGTATAACAAGCACGATATTCCTGCCAAGATAACTTCTATCGAATATGATCCAAATCGTAACGCATTCATCGGTCTAGCAGTTTATGCTGACGGAGAGAAGAGATACGTCGTGGTTCCTAAATCAATAAAAGTTGGAGATAAGTTCATCGTTTCTGAAAAGGCTCCGATGACTCCAGGAAATCGTTTACCTCTTAAAGTCATTCCAGTTGGTACTTTCGTTTACTGTGTTGAAATCAAACCAGGAAATGGAGGAAAGCTAGCTCGTAGTGCAGGAACCTTCGGACAAGTAGTAGCTAATGACTTGGGTTATACCAACATCAAAATGCCTTCTACAGAAATCCGTAAAGTTTCAGAGAATGCATGGGCAAGTATCGGTGAAGTTTCAAATTCTGAATATCATTTACAAAACATAGGTAAAGCAGGCCGTTCTCGTTGGCTTGGAATCCGTCCTACAGTTCGTGGTACAGCCATGAACCCAGTAGACCATCCACACGGTGGAGGTGAAGGACGCCAAGGTCGTGGACTACGCCGCGCTAAGACTATGTGGGGTAAGCCATCAGGAAAGGGACAGAAGACTCGTACACCAAAGAAATACTCAAACATGTGGATTGTATCCAGACGTAGAGTTGGAAAGGCTAAGAGTTCAAAGTAACTTAAATAAAAAACAAAATTCTCTATCACAAAAAATACCCGCAAGGGTATTTTTTGTTGTACAATATACTTGTATGATTAAAATTATCTATACAGGTGAAAAATCCAAAATAAATGAGAATGAAATTAATAAAGTTTTTCTTAATTTAAAGAAGTCTTTTGATATTGATATTCCACACGTATATATTCATATTTTTGATACAAGACGAGAATTTAATAAAGAAATTAAGAGAGATACCCCAGAATGGTTAGTGGCAAATGCCTCAAATAATAATCTTATAAATATATTAAGTCCTTTTGCTATTGAAAAAGAAAGTAGTCATGATAAGAAGGAATTTATCCAAGTTCTAACACATGAAATAACGCATTTATTTATACATGAATTATCTAAAGGGAATGCTGTGCCTAAATGGCTAAATGAAGGATTGGCTTCATATTTTGCTGGTCAACATAAAGATAAAAAAGAAGTTGTATACATTGAAGAAAATTTTTGTAAGAAATTAGGAATTCCAAAAGGGTGGAATAATAATGTTGATTATGGTGCTTATACTATAGCATCTCGTTTTGTCACATTTTTAATTAAAAAGTACTCTTTTAATAAAATAAGAGAAGTAATCACTTTATTAAATAAAAACTATAATTATTCTGATTTTAAAGATATTTTCTTTAAGGTGTATAAAAAAGATCTAAATGAATCGGAGATGTTATTTATTAAGTATATTAATAAATAATTTAAATTTTGTTGTATAATACAAATATGGAAAAAATATCAGAAAAGAAAAGATTTTCATTGGTATCTAGATTTAAAAGTACAAATCATGGGCTTCGTGGCTTGGGAGTATTTATTAGAACAACTCATAATTTATGGATGCACCTATTTTTTGCAGTCCTTGCTGTATATATGGGCTTTATTTGTTCATTATCTTCTGTCGAATGGGCAATTATTATTTTTGCGATAGGACTAGTTATAATAGCTGAAGCATTTAATACTGCAATTGAAATAGATATAGATTTAACAAGCCCAAACTATCATCCATATGCCAGAGATACTAAGGATGTGGCTGCAGGAGCTGTCTCTATAGCTACTGTTATTGCTGGTATTATGGGGTTAATAATCTTTTTACCAAAAGTAATTGCCTTAGTACTAAGATAAGAAACTAAATAGTTGACATTATTTTTATATTTGCTAGTATAAACGAACGAGCTCAAAAGAGCTTATTTATATTATATATGACAAGATCACTAAAAAAAGGACCATATGTAGACGAAAGGCTTTTGAAAAAGATTGCCGGAAAGAAGCCTCTTGAGACAGGCGTTATTAAAACTTGGTCTCGAGCATGCGTTATCTCTCCAGAAATGGTAGGTTTCGTGTTTGGAGTTCACAATGGGAAGGTTCACGTAGAAGTTTTAGTCAGTGAAGACATGGTAGGGCATAGACTTGGGGAATTCTCTTTAACAAGAAAGTTCGTCAGACACGGAGGTAAGATGCAGAAAGAGCTAGAAGCAAAGAAGAAAGAGGCCGAAATTACAGCATCCAAATCAGCCAAAGCAGCTACCGATACTAAAAAGAAATAATTAACTTATTATGAAAGCATTTTTAAAAAATTATAGACAGTCTCCTCGCAAGGTTCGCCTTGTAGCAGACTTAATCAAAGGGAAAAGGGTTTCCGAGGCTTTTACGCAGCTTAAGAATTTAGCAAAAAGAGCATCAGAGCCTATGGATAAGCTTTTAGCTTCAGCAGTTGCTAATGCAAAGCAAGCAGGCGTAAATATTGAAGATTTATACGTAGAAAATGTAACAGTTAATGAAGGTATAGTTATGAAGCGTTCAATGCCACGTGCTCGTGGAAGTGCATCACGTATCAATAAACGTACAAGTCATATAATGCTTACTCTTACAGAAAAGAATGCAGACAAGAAAGACAAAAAAGAAAAGAAAACAGTCAAAGCAGATAAGAAAGAAGAAAAAGCACCAAAAACAAAAACAGTCAAAAAAGTAGCAACAAAGAAGTCGAAAGTAACAAAAGAAGCAGAAGTTAAAGAATAATATATGTCAAAAGTTGTCCATCCATATGCACATAGACTAGTAACACTAAGAGATTGGAAATCTCGCTGGTTTGCTGATAAGAAATACAAAGATTTACTTAAGAGTGACGTTGTTATTCGTGAGTTTCTAATGAAGAAACTTCGCGGTTTTTATGTTTCAAGAATTGAGATAGACCGCAGTGCAAAGGCTACAAAGGTTATGGTTTTCACTTCACGTCCTGGTATGATCATCGGCCGTTCAGGTGAAGGTGCAAGTAAGCTAAAAGCAGACATGGTAGCTATGATGAAGAGAAAGAATGTTCTTATCCCTGAAGATTTTAAATTTGATATAGTAGAAGTTACAAACCCAGATGCAGATGCAGCTATCGTAGGATGTATGATAGCAGAAGGTCTTGAGAAGAGACTTCCTTTCCGTCGTGTAATGAAGCAAACAATCGAAAAAGTAATGCAAGCTCGTGGAGTTAAAGGAGCTCGTATTTATCTTGGAGGACGTCTAGGAGGAGCAGAAATCGCACGTAGTGAACAGATCAAGCGTGGATCAATTCCACTTCAGACTTTCCGTGCAGACGTTGACTTTGCTCGTGAGAAAGCACATATGAGTTATGGAGATATCGGTATCAAGGTCTGGATTTACCGTGGAGAAGTTTTTAATGATATAAAGAAATAAAAATTTTATGTTAACACCAAAAAAAGTAAAATACAGAAAGTGGCAGACTAGTAGAACTGATATGACGAAAGTCACTCCAGATACTCGTGGTATTACTGTTGCCTTCGGTTCATTTGGACTTAAAGCTATGTCTGGTGGACGTATCCGTTCAAACCAGCTTGAGTCAGCTCGTAAAGCAGGGCACAGAGCAATAGGTAAGACAGGACGTATGTGGATAAGAGTATTCCCAGATAGACCATTTACAGCAAAGCCAGCAGAAGTAGGTATGGGAAAGGGAAAAGGAGACCCACAAGGATACTGTCTAGATGTACGCCCTGGCCGAATATTATTTGAGGTAGATGGTGTAACAGAAGCTATAGCGAAGGAAGCTCTTCGTAAAGCAGGAACAAAGTTACCAGTATCGACTCGTGTAGTAGCAAGATAATTTAAATATATGGAAGCAAAAACAATAAAAAAGAATAAAGTTTTAAAGGGAGTAGTAGTTTCAGACAAAATGCAGAAGACTGTTGTTGTCGAAGTTACTCGCTTTGTTGAACACAAGAAATACGGCAAGCGTATCAAGAAGACAAAGAACTATAAAGCTCATGATGAGAACAATGTTAAAAAAGTAGGAGACGTAGTCGAGATCGAAGAGACAAAGCCAATGTCTAAAGATAAGCATTTTAAAGTAATTATTTAATAAATATATGATTCAAGACGGAACAGTAGTAGTTATAACGGACAATGCCGGCGGAAAAGTTGGTAAAGTTTTCAAGGTACTTGGCTCTTCAAAGAAGCGTTATGCTGCTATAGGAGAAAAGGTAATAATTTCTGTTAAGATTGCAGATCCTCGTAAAGCAGTAAAGAAGAAGGATGTTCATCAAGCTGTTGTCGTTCGTACTGTCAAAGCTTTCAGAAGAAAGGATGGTTCATATATTCGTTTCGATGACAATGCAGTAGTTATTCTTGAAAAAGATAAGCTAGATCCAAAGGGTGGTCGTGTTTTCGGTCCTATTCCTCGTGAACTTGCAGAAAAGGGATACCAGAAAATTATTTCATTAGCACAAGAAGTTATATAGGGTCCTTAGGTCAGACCTAGGGTCAAAAATTTTAAAAAAAGAAAGTCCCTAGGTCTGACCTATGGCACAAAAATTATGAAGATAAAAAAAGGAGACAATGTAATAGTTATTGCAGGTAGTAACAAAGGCAAGAAGGGAAAAGTTCTAAAAGCAATTCCATCTGAAAGCAAGGTCATAGTAGAAGGAGTAAACATGAGAAAGAAAGCTCATAAGGCCAAGAATACAGGAGACAAGAGTCAAATACTCGAGATTGCTATGCCTATTCATGTATCAAATGTGTCTAAGCAAGATTAATAAAATTTTATGGAAACAGTAAAACAAAAAGAAAAAAAAGCATACAGTACACTTAAGGCCAAGTATGGTTACAAGAACGTCATGGCAGCACCTCGTCTATTAAAAGTCGTTGTTGCTTCAGGAACAGGTTCAGGACTTAAGCGTAACAAGGATCACAACAAGCTAGTCATCGAAAGACTTTCAAAGATTACAGGTCAGAAGCCAGCTACAAAGAGTGCAAAGAAGTCTATCGCTTCATTCAAGATTCGTATTGGAGACCCAGTAGGAGTCATGGTAACTTTGAGGGGTTCTCGTATGTATGGATTCCTAGATAAACTTATAAACGTTGCTATTCCTCGTACAAAGGACTTCCGTGGTATAGATAGAAAGATTGTAGATAATATCGGTAATCTAACTATGAGTATCAAGGAACATACTATCTTCCCAGAGACAGGTGACGAAGAATTGAAAGATGTTTTCGGACTTGGAATTACCCTAGTAACAACAGCCAAGACTAAAGCCGAAGCAACAGAATTCTTTGAACTTATCGGTATTCCATTCAAAAAGTAAGGATTATTAAATCCTTATCTCATCATCATTCGGACATTATAAATATGATTACATATTTATATGCTCCTCACTCGATGTGAAAAAACTTTAAAATACTCCTTAAACGGGGGTATTTTTGTATACCATTGAATAAATATATCAGATATGATATGTTTATATCAAACTAATATTAATAATTTATGACAGTACCATCCGAAGATTTTGAAAAGAATCTCACTCCAGAAAATTTGAATACTTATCTGAGTGAGGAGGAGAGACATGAATATCAATACCTTGGAAGCTACCAAGGTATTGTATCTCCAAAAAGTGAAGATTTACCTACAAGTAAGGAAAATTAAAATAATCCTTTCACTAAATATTTAAAAACCCTTGTAACAGAGGGTTTTTATTTTTGAAATATTAATGCTGTACTATATATCCTACAATAATCAGAAATATAGGAAGAATATAATCTAATATAATATTTAGCCGTTTACTTGTAATTTTATTTTTAGGAAAAAATTTGTTTATGTAGTGTTTATAAAAACCTTCATGCTTATTTTTAAATTGATATTGTGATACAACGCATCCTCCAAATATTTTAATTTGTATCAAATTTAAAATAGTATAAATAATTATCAACCTCCAGTCTAGCCACCAAGGCATAGTATATATAGCTATTATAATTATTATGTGTATAAATGCAATTTTATTTATTTTCATACTATATTTTTTTGATAATACTTTTAATTTGTAATTTTTTAAAAATATTTTTATTTAAAACCCTTTTTAAAAATATTAAAGTTCTATCTTTACCCATAAACCAGACAAATCCTAGAATAGCTAGTGCGGTAGTTCCTGGTACGGGTGTAGGGTAGAAAATAATACCAATCGTTATAAATATAATACCTATGATTTTATGAATATTTTTATTCATTTTAATTTTATTAAAATTTATCAACCCATTTTATAAAATCATCAATAAATATTCCTTCTTTCACCATTTCTAATTGATGTGGAAGATGAGTCCAAGAAACATGGGTTTTTATATTTTCTTCTTTAAGTAATTTTATGAGTTTTTTACCATTTGATATTGGTATTACAACATCATTTGTAGATAGGGTTATACTGAATTCAGTATCATAGCTTTTATTTTTGAAGTAATTGTCAGGCGATATCTCTTTCCATTCTTTTTTAAGCTTTGGCAGAGTCGTATTGTATTTTTTCACCATATCATTTTTTAATTCTTGAGTGCTTTTACCTAGCCAGAATGCTTCGGCTAAGTTGTATCCTGGAACAATAAGTTTCACTTTCTCAATTTTAACCTTATCTGCTACTATCATACAAAAAAGTCCTCCTAAACTTTGCCCATACATGTATAATTTACGGAGTTTTTTCTTATTTAGATTATTTATATCTCCAGCAATTGTATTTATAAGATTTAAAAAGTTTTCCTTTGTTTTAATTGGGTCTGAGGAAAGTATTTTATCTGGATAAGCATATTGAATATAGCCGTATTTTTCTGGTAATGATTCTCTCATTAGAAAATATATAGATTCATAAGAAGACCAACCATCTACCATAATAATAATTTTATCATTATGCAGTCTGTTCTTTATCTTCCTTATTTTAATCATATTATTGATTATATATACTAATGATTGTTTCTACAAATAAACAACATTGTTTGACAATTATAGCTTTATATTGTAAGGTTAGTATAAATTGTAAACATTTAAATTATATTTAGCATGAAGAAAAAGAAAAAGGTGATGATTGTTATGAGTATGCCGGAATGGTTGAATATCTTTAGGAACATTATTCGGCAAGAACTTCCACATCTGTACCATGATGTCATTTTTACGGATTCGTTTGATGAGTCTGTAGATCTGACGCCTCAATTGTGTGAATTAGTAGTAATTTCTTGTGAGTCGTTTCACGACGAAAACTCGGACTATCGAGAAACTCATGGAGAGATTATGTCTGATAATGAAAAAAGTGGCACAAAGCTTGCAGAAATTGTTAAACAGTTGAATCCTCAATCTAAGTTCTACATTTTTTCGTCGTATGATGTCGAAAAGAGCCAGTTTATTGATGGGGGAATCAAAACTCATCAGTATGGAAATGTATTTTCGTCCGATGTGGTAAAAGCACTTAAATTTGTTTCTTAGTTTTTTCGAGAATTATTAAAAAGAGCCCTTATTTTAGGGGCTCTTTGTTATTTTAGGGGTTTATTACAATTGACAAATTGGATTAAACATGCTATTATGTAAGAGTATTTAAGTTCTTTGATATTTTTGGTTTTTAGTTGATTTTGTTAGCTGTTTCAAGAGTCTTTAAGGACTTTTGTGACAGTTAACAAATATTTTAATTTAAAATCAAACAAAATGAAAAACACATCCCACCCTTTTATTTTTGTCGTGGCATATTTAATGATGTTTATTTGCTGTAATAATAAGTCTATAAAAAACAGTAATCAAATATCAGTAGCATCTCTTTATGGAGAATGGAAATTGGATTCAGTTAAGACTGCAGAGGGATCATGGACTTATGGTACACTACCTGATTTAAAAATCCTTTGGATCAATATTGATTCGATCGGGGAAACATCCTTTGGATCCGATTCATCTATTATTGTTAAGTCACCTTATCGTATTTACAGAGATAGAGATTCCAATCTTAATATGCTCTTAGAGATGACTAAATGGACTTTAACTATTGAAAAGACTGATAAGTCTGACCTCTTAAATGCTATATTAAAAGAACGAAACGACGATCAGATTTTTATAGCAAAACATTTTTATTCACGAAAAAAGTAAGAGTAGACAATATTACTCAAAATCAGAGCCGGTGACGTAGTCACCGGCTCTATTTAATTTGGTCCTATTTGTGCTAGCCACTAGAAAATAGCTACTAATCACTAATTATTTGACATACCTTCATTCATTTGCTAGTATAAGCCTACGTGAGTTTTAGATCCGTTTGTCTCCTTGAGTAGTTCGGTCGACCGAAATATTTAAGAAAATAAACGAGATATCACCTCACCATTAGCTAGCTTCTAGATGCTAGCTCGTAATTAATAATATATGGCAAAAACATCAGTAACAGTAAGACATTTAAAAAAGTCAAAATTTAGTACACGAGAAACAAATCGTTGTTTTCGTTGTTCACGTGGTCACGCTTATATGAGAGACTTCGGTCTTTGTCGTATTTGCTTCCGTGAGCTCGCAAACGAAGGTATGCTTCCTGGGGTTCGCAAATCAAGTTGGTAATTAAATTAGGTTATAGTAGTTAGTTTATAGGTTCTAGGGATAAAATCACTAGAAACTAGTCACTAGAAACTAGAACCTGTCAAAAATATTATGGATCAAATAGCAAACATGGTGAATATGATAAAGAACGGTGGGCGTGCTGAGCACGAGACTGTTACTGTATCATTTTCCAAAATTAAACAAGCAATAGCAGACTGCCTATTAAAAGAAGGTTATATTTCTTCTGTTTCAAAAAAGACAAAAAAGGGATTCCCTGTACTTGAATTAGGTATAGTTTATGTAGATGGTGCTCCAAAAGTAACAGGTGCAGAGCGCGTTTCAAAGTCTTCATGCCGAGTTTACAAAGGAGTCAAAGATATTCGTTATACAAAAGGTGGTTCAGTTTTGACTGTTTATTCAACACCAAAAGGTATTTTAACAGACAAACAAGCACGTAAAGAAATGGTCGGAGGAGAAGTATTGTTTAAAATGTGGTAATTAAATATAAATATATGTCACGTATAGGAAAACAAACAGTTATAGTTCCCGCAGGTACAGAAGTTAGTCTTTCTGGTTCAACTTTTTCCGTCAAAGGACCAAAAGGTTCTCTTGTTCGCAATTTCCCAGGACCAGTCACTATCCACATAACAGGTAAAGAAATTACTTTCACTCCAAATAAAGAAGGTGATCGTTCAGTCAATGCACTTTGGGGTACATACGCTTCACATGTGAAGAATATGGTCATCGGAGTCACTGAAGCATACACAAAGAAGCTTATATTAGAAGGAGTAGGATTCAAATCAGAAGTTGTCGGAAAGGATCTTAACCTAGCATTAGGTTTCTCACACCCTGTAAAAGTAAAAATTCCAGAAGGTCTTACTGTAACAGCAGAGAAGAATAACATAACAATAACCGGTATTGATAAAGAACTTGTTGGTTCATTTACAGCATCAGTCAGAGCAATGAAGAAGCCAGAACCTTATAAAGGTAAAGGTTTCCGTTACAATGATGAAGTTATTCGTCGTAAGCAAGGTAAGAAAGCTGCTTAAAAATAATTACTAATTAATGATTACTAATTATTAATTAAACACAAAATATGAACAAGAAATTAGAAAAAAGATTAAGATTAAAGAAAAAGATTCGCACAAAGATTTTTGGTACTTCCGAAACTCCACGTCTTTCCGTTTTCCGCTCAAATAACTACATATATGCTCAGATGATAGACGACTCAAAGGGTACAACAGTGGCTTCTGCTTCTGATATGGATGTTAAGACAGGAACAAAGACAGAACGTTCAGTTCTAACTGGTACAAATATTGCTAAAGCATCAAATGCAAAAGGTATTAAATCTTGTGTTTTTGATCGTAATGGATTTAAATATACAGGTCGCATTAAGGCACTTGCAGATAGTGCAAGAGCTTCTGGACTAAAGTTTTAATATAAATATATGGATACAACAAAACCAAAACAATATACACCAAGTAATGGAGCTCCTCGTGGAAATACTGGAGGTGGCTACAGAGGGAACAACAACAAGCGTGAAGGTGGTGAAAGAAAGCCAAGAACTTTCTTTGAAAAACCAAAACCAGAATTTGACCAGAAGATGGTTTCTATCAGAAGAGTTACTCGTGTCGTTGCAGGAGGACGCCGTATGACATTCGCAGTAGCACTTGCAATAGGAGACAAGAAAGGCTCAATCGGACTAGGTACAGGAAAGGGAGGTGATACAGCTATGGCCATAGCAAAAGCTCTTCGCCAAGCAAAGAAGAACATGTTCAAGATCAAGACTACAAAAGACATGTCTATCACTCACGAAGTTTCATCAAAGTTCTCAAGTTCAAAACTTACTATGATGCCAAACAGAGGAAAAGGATTAGTGGCAGGAAGTACAGTTCGTGATATGCTAATACTAGCAGGACTAAAGAATATAACTGCAAAGCTTCACTCAGGTAGTAAGAATAAATTAAATAATGCTCGCGTCGCTTACAAGACTTTGTATATGCTAAAGGCAAGTAATGCACTTCCAAAGGTTGCAGCCTTCATAGCAGAACAAGAAACTGAAGCAAAAGTTGAGAGTAAAGAATCAGCAGTAGAAGTTAAATAATAAAATTTTATGGAATTACATACATTAAAAAGAGAACATCCAAATAAAAAAGCAAGACTAGTAGGCCGTGGAGGTACACGTGGTAAGACTTCAGGACGTGGAGGAAAGGGTCAGACAGCTCGTGCTGGTAACAAGCGTCGCCCACAGATGCGTGATATAATCAAAAAGATTCCAAAGCTTCGTGGTTATCGTTTTGCTTCATTTGATATAAAACCATCACCGATAAACGTAGGAGCATTAAATGTTTTTGCTGCAGGTTCAGTCATTAGTCCAGAAACATTATTTGCACAGAATCTTGTACGAAAAGTTGGAGGAAAGTTACCAACAGTTAAATTACTGGGTAATGGAGAGATAACAGTAAAAGTAACAGTTGAGAATTGTATTTTATCTAAGACAGCAAAAGAAAAAATTGAGAAAATTGGTGGAACTATAAAATAAAAAATGGAAACGGTTTTTAACAAATTAAGAATGATATTCACTGATAAGACACTTCGATCTCGTGTCTTATTCGTGCTTGGAGCTCTTATTATTTTTAGATTCCTTTCAACAATTCCAATACCTGGTATTGATGCTCTTAAATTACAGACTTTCATAAACAATAACCAATTTCTAGGAGTTCTAAACATGTTCTCAGGAGGTGGACTTTCAACTCTTTCTATAATGATGCTTGGAGTTGGACCATATATCACATCTTCTATCATAATGCAGCTTTTGACAATCATGTCACCTCGCTTAAAAGCGATGTATCAGGAAGATGGAGAGGCAGGACGTAAAAAGTTTGCTCAGTTTAGTCGTATGATTACTGTTCCTCTTGCTATTGTACAGGGATTTGCTTTGATGCTTCTCTTGAAGAAACAGGGTATTCTAGTAGAACTTTCAATGTTCCATATGTTTGCAAGTCTTTCAGTTATAGTAGCAGGCTCAATGCTAATAATGTGGATAGGTGAGTTGATCTCAGAATTCGGTATTGGTAATGGAGTTTCACTTATTATCTTTGCTGGTATCGTCTCAAAGATTCCTCAAGAGATAGGTCAGTTCCTGTTTACTTTCAATATCGGTAATTTACCTTTATATATAGTATTCCTAGCTGTAGGTGCTTTGATTGTTGCTGGAGTTGTCATAATGACAGAAGCAGAGAGACCTATACCAGTAACTTATGCAAAACAAGTTCGTGGAGATCACATCGCAGGAGGAACTCAGACTTATCTTCCTCTTCGTGTAAACCAAGCTGGAGTTATTCCTATCATTTTTGCACTTTCTATTTTGATGTTTCCACAGCTTATAGGTAATGCACTTTCAGGAGCTCATAATCATATATTACTTTCTGTCTCAAGAGGTTTATTATGGTTTGTAGCAAATACTTGGTTGTACTCACTCTGTTACTTTATATTCGTATTCCTATTTACATATTTTTATACAGCAGTTACATTTGACCCAAATCAATTAGCAGAAAATCTTCAGAAGAATGGAGCCTTTGTTCCAGGAATTCGTCCAGGTCCTGCAACTCGTGATTATATAGAAAAGATTCTTACACGCATTACAACTATCGGAGCAGTATTCTTAGGAGCTATAGCCGTTTTGCCTTTGATAATGAAAGCATTGACTGGTATCACAGCTTTTGCAATCGGAGGTACAGCATTGTTGATCGTCGTTTCTGTTGTTTTGGATTTGATTAAAAAGATAGAAGCACAACTGTCGATGAGAGAATATTAAAAAAGACCTATTCATTTGGGTCTTTTTTTATGTTTAAATAATTTAGTATATAATAGAACAATATGAACAAACCACAAACATTTATATTTTTTGGAAGATCAGGATGCGGAAAGGGCACACAGTTAAAGCTATTGAGAGAGTATTTAAATAAAGTTGATGGAGGAAGAAAGCATTTCTCATTTTCAACTGGTGATGGATTCCGAGAATTTTTTAATAAGAATTCATATTCAAGTAATCTATCTAAGGCTATTACAGACAAAGGAATGCTTCAGCCACTTTTCCTTACAATATCACTTTGGGGTAATGCCTTTTTGAATGACCTTGAGCCAGATAATCATGTTTTTATCGATGGATATCCAAGACGTGAAGAAGAAGCTGTCGTTGTTGATTCAGCTTTAAAGTTTTTTAACAGAGAGAATGTGATAATTCTAGACTTTATTGTATCTCGTGAGACTTCCAAAAAGAGAATGATCGGTAGAGGTAGAGCGGATGATACAGAAGAGAATACAGAAGTGAGACTTGATTGGTATGATAAGGATGTAACTCCAGCTATAAATTACCTTAAAAATTTGCCAGGATATATTTATTTACCAATAGATGGGGAAGGAAGTATAGAGAGTATTCAAGAAGAAATTATTAATAAATTAAAACCATATTTTATATAGCATGCAAGAAAAAGAAACAATAATTATATCATTAGGAGGAGCTATGGTCGTCCCAGACATGCCGAATCCAGAGTTCATCTTAGCTTTCAAAAAAATTATTTTAAATTGGAGAGAGAAAGGTAAAAAGTTTGTAATTATTGTCGGTGGTGGTAAGACTTGCCGTCGTTATCAAGAAGCCTTAAATCAAGTGATAGAAGCAAAGTCAGAAGATCTCGACTGGATAGGTATTTACTCTACACAGTTAAATGCACAGCTTTTACGTTTATCGTTTGGGTCTGAAGCTTATGACCAAGTGATATCAGATCCTGATATGGTTAAGGAGGTAACTGAAAGTATCATTATCGGCGCTGGGTGGAAGCCAGGGTGCTCTACAGATACAGATGCGGTTTTAGTGGCTAAAGATCTTGGGGCTAAGAAAATTATAAATCTTTCAAATATTGATTATGTTTATGATAGCGATCCTAGGACAAATAATACTGCCAAGAAGTTTGAGAATTTAGATTGGCCGACTTATCGCACTTTTATTTCTTCTGTCTGGAAGCCAGGCTCCAATACACCTTTTGATCCGATAGCTTCAGAGATGGCAGAGAAAGAGGGAATGGAAGTTGCCTTTATGTCAGGCCAGAACCTAGAAAGTCTAGAAAAATATCTAAATGATGAGCCTTTTACGGGAACAACGATCAAATAATTACAAATTACTGATTACTAATTAAGAAATACACAGTGCCCGAAGCGTAGCTTCGGGCACTGTGTATTTTAGCATCATATTCTAGTATAATGGCCTTATGGAATCACAAACTAAATATTGTCAAAATTGTAAGAAAGATTTTATTATCGAGCCTGATGATTTTTCATTTTATGAAAAGATGAAAGTCCCAGCTCCAACCTTTTGTTCGGAGTGCAGATTGATCAGAAGATTTGCTAGAAGAAATGAAAGAGCTTTTTATCATAGAATTTGCGAGAAATGTGATAAAAAGGTAATTTCCGTTTTTTCATTAGAATCAGGTATCCATGTATATTGTTCTCCTTGCTGGGCAAGTGATTCTTGGGATGGTCTTGTGTATGAAGCAGACTTTGATTTTTCTCTAACATTTTTTGATCAATTGAATGATTTATTTCACAAAGTTCCAATTATGAATTTATTTGGTTTGTATAGTACGACCACTAATTCTGATTATACCAACATGGTTTCTTGGTTAAAGAATTGTTATATGGTTACTTACAGTGACTATTGTGAGAATGTTGTTTATGGAAGTTTTGTAAATCACAGTAGAGATAGTATGGACAATTTGATGGGAAAAGAAATCGAATTATGTTATGAAACTATTAACTGTAGTAAGTGCTATAGATCATTTTATTCTGTTGATTGTGAAAGCTGTAGTGATGTTTGGTTTTCAAAAAATTGTACAGGATGTAATAACTGTTTTGGTTGTGTTAATCTTAGAAATAAAAGTAATTATATTTTTAATACACCATACAGTAAAGAAGAATACGATATTAAAATTAAAGAATACATACCATTATCAAATGAGATAATTACGAATATAAATATACAAACAAAAGCTTTATTATCAAATGCTCCTCAGAAGTATATGCATGGATGGCGTAACGTTGATTCATATGGTGATTATTTGAATGACACAAAGAATGCAAAGAGATGCTTTATAGGTTTTAATATTGAAGATTCTAAATTTTGTAGTTTTGTTACTGGTAAAATGACCGATACTTATGATTTCGTTAATTTTGGAGAAAGTTCATCTTTAATGTACGAAGTATTACAAGGTGGTAACCAAGTTACAAATATTCGAATGTCTCATTGGGCAATAACAAACTGTAATAATTTAGACTATTGTATGTTCTGCGAAAATTCACATGATTTATTTGGTTGTGTTGGTTTGAAAAAACACCAATATTGTATTTTGAATAAACAATATACAAAAGAGGAATATTTTGTATTAAGAAATAAAATTATTGAACATATGAATGAAAACCCACATAAGGATAAAATGGGTAACATCTATAAATACGGAGAATTTTTTCCAACAGACGAAAGTCCTTTTGCTTATAATGATACGACAGCTCAGGAATTTTTCCCTTTAACAAAAGAAGAAGCATTAAGTAAAGGGTATAGTTGGCACGATAAAGAAATACGCAATTATAATTTTGATATAAAAAGTAATAAATTGCCAGAATTTATTGATAGTATAAATGAAGGTATCTTAGGTAAAGTTATCGAATGTTCTCATAAAGGAGAATGTAATCATCAATGTACTGAAGCTTTCAAAATAGTTCCTGAAGAATATGCTTTTTATAAACGCATGGGGTTACCTATTCCTCGTCTTTGTCCAAATTGCCGTCATTATGAACGCTTAATACAAAGAAACCCCATGAAACTCTGGCATCGTACATGTATGAATAATGGTTGTACAAACGAATTCGAAACAACTTACGCACCAGAACGTCCAGAAATAGTGTATTGCGAGCGTTGTTATCAACAAGAAGTAATTTAATCTCAGATAGAGGTTTCGCCTCTATCTGGGAATATGGTTTGATTATATTGAGATTTTGGGCTAGTATTGGTTATATGTCAGTCATAATTAAAACACCAGAACAAATAGAGATTATAAAAGAAGGAGGGAAGGTACTTGCGAAGGTGTTGGCTAAAGTTGCGAAGAAAGTAGCACCCGGAATTTCTACTTATGATCTTGATAAATATGCCTTTGATTTTATTAAAGAAGAAGGAGCTATACCGGCTTTTTTAAATTATAGACCTGAAGGTGCACCGAAAGCTTTTCCAGCCTCTATCTGTATTTCAGTCAATAATGAAATAGTTCACGGTATACCACTTAAAACTAAAATTTTGAAAGAAGGAGATATTGTCTCACTTGATCTAGGTATTAAATACAAAGGTCTTTTCACTGACCATGCTGTCACAGTTCCCGTAGGGAAGATTTCAAAATCAGATGAGAAACTACTCGCTGATACTAAAAAAGCTCTTGAGATAGGCATTATGACTGCAGTAGGAGGTGCTACAGTAGGAGATATCGGTCATGCTATAGAATCATTTGCAGGAAAGAAGTATGGGATTGTTCGCGAGCTTGCGGGTCATGGAGTCGGAGTTAAAATTCACGAAGATCCATATATTCCGAACTACGGTAAGGCTGGAAAGGGACAGAAATTGATTCCTGGAATGATTGTAGCTATCGAACCAATGTTAAATATTGGAAAAGCTGGTATTGTAACTGCATCGGACAATTGGACTATCAAAACTATTGACGGAAAGCATTCTGCTCATTTTGAGCATACAATCTTAATCACCGAAGGTGATGCAGAAATTTTAACAAAGTAAAATTTAATATAAAATATCTTCACCTTATATAGCTCCCCTCGAAGGACACGGATATTTTCTTGCTAGAAAATTCCTCGTGCTCGCTCCGTCGAGCCTCGCAAGTTCCTTCTTGGGGACTATATAAGGTTACGATATTAAGCCCGTATAGATTTTTTATAATAGTTCTTAAGAAATGACTTGCGCAGGCCGACTGGGCCGAGCAGAGCAAATTTTCACCAGAAAATTATGCGTGCATTTCGAGAGAAGCTATTAAAAAAATCTAGATACCAACATTTTTAAATTACTTTCTCTTATATTTTTATTTCATATGTTATAATAATTTCATATGGAAGGATTTAACCTAAATAATGCTCCTAAATTTAAAAGCCCTCAAGAAGAGCTTGAATTTTTGCGTGCACATATAAAAGAAACTGAAAAGAAATTAATCGAACAAGGTCAGGAAGTGAATAAAGAAGGTATTGCTCATAATGTAATTTCAGAATATAGGAAGTTAGAGCCGCAAGATACTATGCATAAAAGTGCAGTGATAGATAAAAAAGAAGTCGAGAGTCTTGTTTTGAGATTAAAGCCAGAGACTCATGATAGTAAAATGGAAGAATTGCTAGGAATATTACTTGATAAGGGTATTTCTAATGCTCTCTCTGTCGTAGCGAAGATGAATAGTCCTCACTTGGATGCAGACTTTCATCGCTTTTTAGTTCAATATCTATATACAACTCATAAAGTTCCAGGGTTAAAAGAAGGAACTCCTCTTTTTAAAACTTTAAATATGAAGCTTTTTGAGATAACTCTACCTGATGCAGCAGACGATGAAAACAACAAGAAAGGATTAAAAGAATTACTTTCTGCAATGGAACAGTTCTATGCTGGTATGCATTCTGTGGGAGAGGGAAGAGAGAATTACAATCGTAATCATTTTACTTTAGAGATTGCTTTATCAGAAGGGACAGATAGTTTTATATTTTATACAGCGGTTCCTACAGAAAAAGCGGAATTGTTTGAGAAACAATTATTAGGAGTACACTTGGATGCAAAAATATTGGAAGTTCCAGACGATTATAATATTTTTTCAGATGGTGGATTTATTTCAGCCTCTTATGCGACCCTTGCTCATCATGAGGTCTACCCCATAAAGCTATATGATGCTATAGATCATGATCCTTTGAATATAATTTTGAATGTCTTTACTAAATTGAAAAAGCATGGAGAAGGTGCATCTATTCAGCTTTCAATATGTCCCGAAGACGACGATATAATAAGGAAATTTCACATCATTCATGCTGATGTTAAGGATGGTATGTCTGTTCGTACGGCTTCGAGTATGACTCGACAGGTTACAAAAGAAGTTAAAAATTTTGCTAGTGAACTGTTTTTTGGAGCATCAAAAAAGAAAGAAGAGAAGAAAGTAAATGATAAAGCTGTTGAATATATCGGAGAAAAGTTGAAAAGTACTATTATGGCTACAAATATTCGTATTATAGCGTCAGCGGAATCAGAGACTAGATCCAAACAAATACTTTCGGAGATAGAATCATCTTTTAATCAATTTACTGAATCAGATAGAAATGGTTTTAATTTCAATCATCCAAAAGGGACTGATTTGAATAATCTAATTCATGATTTTTCTTATAGAACATTTTCTGATGATTATAATATGCCACTCAATCTAAAAGAACTTGCCACTATCTTTCACTTTCCAAATGGAGTTGTATCTTCACAGCTTAAGCAAGCTAAAGCTGGAGATGCACCAGCTCCAATGGAGATGGGTAATGAAGGAATTCTCCTTGGTATCAATAGTTTTAGAGGTAAGGAGACAGAGATTCGTATGAGTCGAGAAGACAGAATGCGTCATATGTATGTTATAGGTCAGACAGGAACAGGTAAGACGACAATACTGAAGAATATGATTGCTCAAGATATTAAGAATGGTGATGGTTGTTGTTTTATAGATCCACACGGAAGTGATATTCAAGATATTCTAAGTTATGTTCCTAGAGAACGTATAGATGATGTTATTTATTTTGATCCAGCTTATACAGCTCGTCCTATGGGTCTAAATATGCTTGAATATGACCCAAAGTATCCAGAGCAAAAGACTTTTGTTGTGAATGAACTCATGAGTATTTTTAATAAACTTTTTACAAAGGAATCTATGGGTCCAATGTTCGAACAATATTTTAAGAATTCAGCATTCTTGGCTATGGACGATCCAAATAATCATGCGACATTACTTGAAATAACAAGGATACTTGGTAATAAAGAATACAGAGATTCTCTTTGTGTTACTTGTAAGAATCCAATTATCAAAGAATTTTGGGCCAATGCTGAAAAAACGACAGGGGATCAGTCCATTGCCAACTTTGTACCGTACATTACTTCCAAGTTCGATAATTTTATTTCAAATGATATTATGCGCCCAGTCGTTCTTCAGGAAAAGTCCGCATTTAATTTCCGTGAAATAATGGATAATAAAAAGATTCTTCTTATCAATCTTTCAAAAGGAAGACTAGGAGAGATGAATGCCAATCTAATAGGTCTTCTTCTCGTAGGTAAGATTCAGATGGCAGCACTCTCTCGAGTAGATATGTATGGTCAAAAGATGAATGACTTCTATCTATATATAGATGAATTCCAAAATGTTACAACTGACTCTATCGCTTCTATTCTTTCCGAAGCCCGCAAGTATCGTCTTTCTCTTACTGTTGCCCATCAGTATATATCTCAATTGGAAGAAAAAATCAAAGATGCCGTCTTTGGTAACGTTGGTTCGATGGCTATATATCGTATAAGCTCTGAAGATGCAAAGTACATAGAACCGAAATTTAATCCGACATTTACAGCATCAGATATAATGAAACTAGATATGTTTAATTCTTATGTAAAAATGCTTGTAAATGGTGTCCCAGTTAAACCATTTAGTATGACATCTCACTATAGTCTTACTCCTAAGGGAAATACAGAAATAGTAGATAAGATTAAAGAACTATC